>SDBT01002501.1_pt1 | contig 32428 bp, 14 predicted proteins | sample 2277101 | NCBI WGS metagenome assembly SDBT01 (sample SAMN10404973, study PRJNA504765) | marine sediment metagenome | isolation source: marine sediment core GS10_PC15, 103 cmbsf | place: Arctic Ocean: Southern Knipovich Ridge | collected 2010 | reverse complement strand
CCCCGGCCATACCCCCGCTGATGCTCAAACAGACCTGTACATGTTATTGCGCAGCTTTCCAGCAGAAGATGCCTTTATACAATTTTGCAGACACAACAACCTCGACAACGCCCAGTGGCTCGTCACGCAGGAAGTTCAGCCGGCCCTGGAGCACCTTCGAGCCGTTCAGCCTCCGAGCGACGGACTCCTCTGCCAGGTACTCGACTTTAAAACATTCAGCGTAGGCATAGTCGCTTCGGTCCTTGCCGCACAAAATCACGCCCCTGTTATCGCCTTGGGATTCCAGGCCGCCGACATGGTCCACTTTGATCTGCGAACTAATCGCGACAATTCAATTGATCTCACCAAACTCCTGAAAGTCCAAAGGTGTTTCTTCACACCTATCTCGTCCGGCGGACATCCAAAAGCCGCAGGAGCCCTCATTCACACCAAAGACGTCCAAAAATTCCAAACCTCACTCCAAAAAGCCATCACCCAAAGCCTCTAAACCGGATTCTAAACTCCAAATTCCATCGCTCGATATTCGACATTTTCCTCAGGCAGAGTAGCCCTGCATACCATTTCCCTTTACGTTTTTATCTGTGTGTGTTATACTGAGTATATGGATGAGGATAAAACAAACTTATTCATTTACGGCTCCCTCAGGGTCCCTTCCATCTTCAAGTCCGTCTGCGGTCACAGCTTCACCCTGCGCCCCTCGCACACCGACCCTAATATCCTGTTAGGCGAACTCGCACTGCTGCACGGCTATCGCCGCGTCAGTCCCGACAACGTCTATTTTTACGCCGTCGCCGATGATACCGCCAAAATCGAGGGCTTTGTCATCTACAACATACCTGCCCCTGCGATGGCCGAGATCGACAAATACGAAGGCAAACTCTACGGCCGGGAGACCGTCAGCGTCCACACGGCCGTCGGACCGGTCGAGGCCAATGCGTATCTTGCCAGTCATAAATCGATGAAAAAACGCTTCGGCGACAGGTTCCACGTAAACCTTATACACGAGCTGTGGCTGCGTAAAAGGATTGAAAAGTTCTTCAAAACTCACACCCGCCCGGGCGAAGTGTCACTCGACGCCGATATTGAACGAAGGGCCAGAAGAGAGTTACTCGCCACAACCGAGCGCGACCTCGTGATGACTCATCTCGGACATGATGCGGTCAGCGATTTCTATCTGGAGCATGAACTCGACCGGCCGTGTCCCACCATCAAATATCTACGCAACGAACCCGAGGCCGCCCCGTTTATGGAAAGCTATATCGCGCTGGCTGTAAAACAGGTGATCCTGAACCAGTTTGAGCAGAATATTCAGTCGCGATACCGATTCGAGCTTGAGCGCCTTCTTGTATCTCAAAGGTACTTCACTCGTTCGATCAGCCTGCTTGTTGCGCTGAGAATGATAAACGCCAGCGAGCAATCTGTAGACTTAATCCTGGCCCGATGCCTCGAGACGATGCCGTGCGACGGGCAATACGATCTTTTGGATTACGTTAAATACGCTATAAGTGCCGCTGACAATGCGTTTGACGGCCGCGTTGCACAAAGCGAACTCGAAAAGGTTCGTACAAATCGTCAGCCAGGCCTGATGCCATTGGGCGCCGAACTTGAACTGAGCAATCTCGGTTTCAAGGCAATTGGCAACAGCGCCGAAAACGTTGACCGCGTTTTCGATGGATTCAAATACTTTCAGGATTTTAAGCTGGATGTTCTGAGCTGGAAGTTAGGAGGCTATATCGACGACCATAAAGGTTCTGTCGAGTTTAGGCGGCGAGGTTTCCTCGAGCTTGCGCCCGGAAGACTCAACGTAGCAGGCGAATTGTCGAAACCGGCTACTGCAGACCCGTGGCTGCTCAACCAGTTAATTCGGGAAATTACGACATTCTATCCCGTAAAGCCGCACAGCCTCCACCTTTCCTTCCAGATGATGAGGAGGCAAATCAGCAACCACAGGATTCTCCCGTTAAGTTTTATCAAGTGTCTGCTTGTACTCGGCGGAGGCACCGAAGAAGAGCCGACCGGCAGGCTGTGGGTCTCCAGAATGGCACACGATGAAATCGCCCAAACCACTTACGGCGAAGAATTAGTCTTCTCGCGCCTGAGCAAACGAAAATCTCATCTTCTCGGAGATGATGTGGGCGAAAAATCACCCGCCCACGCCACCACATACGTTCAACAATACAAGTTCATCCGCCTTGAGGAACGCGCCAATTATGAACCCCTGATTATGGCATTGAAGGGCCTGCAATTGGCCTACAATCCCGCCGATTACCTTACCGCCGCCCAACTCAGTTCAAGCAGGAGATTGCGACGCCAATATGAAGAGTTGAAGGAATGGTCGGCCAATCCCACCGAAATCAGCAGACGAACGATGGGCAGATTCCTTCAAGCCATCCACAAAGGCCTCATGAACGAAGGCAACCGCCGGCCCTTCCACCAATTGCATTATATCGACTGGGCACTGGGAGCAATTGACATCCAGCTTCGATTATTCAACAAACAAATCCGAAAGCCACCCTTCCAATATCCCTGGCCGTTACCTTCCAACTGGCCGAGCAGCTAATCTTCTAAGACTTTAGCCGTGAACATTCGACGCCTTTGTCTGAAAACGGTTTGACAGACAGTGGCTGCGCAGTTACTCTTAGCGATAATAAGCACAGTTGCAAGTGGAACCTGATTTTATGGGCGAAAACAATATATCACTGTCGGTTAAAAACCTTTCGACGTACTTTTTCATGGAAGAAGGCGTAGCAAAGGCCGTGGACCAGGTCGGCTTTAACATAAGAAAAGGCCGAACATTTGCGCTTGTCGGCGAGAGCGGCTGCGGCAAGAGCGTTACCGCCCTTTCGATTATGCGGCTCATTCCGACTCCGCCTGGAAAAATCGTCGCCGGCAAGATTATTTTTGAGGGCACAGACCTGCTCACGCTCAGCGCCAAACAAATGCGCCAAATGCGGGGCAATAAAATCGCCATGATTTTTCAGGAGCCTATGACCAGTCTCAATCCCGTCTATACAGTAGGCAGTCAGATTGTCGAGGCCATCAAGCTCCACCAGGGTAAAAGCAATCGGCGGGCCTGGACCGATGCCGTCAGAATGCTGAAAAAGGTCGGTATCACCAACCCCGCCCAAAGAGTACGCGAATACCCGCATCAGATGTCGGGCGGGATGCGCCAGCGTATTATGATAGCGATGGCGGCCAGTTGCGAGCCGGACCTGTTAATTGCCGATGAGCCCACAACTGCGCTCGATGTAACTATCCAGGCGCAGATACTGGATTTGTTGGACCAGTTGCAGACACAAAACAAGATGAGTGTCCTGCTGATAACACATGATTTGGGAGTCGTCGCCGAGCGCGCCGATGACATCGCGGTCATGTATGCGTCGAAAATAGTGGAAAAGGCCGAAGCCCGCCCCTTCTTTGCCGAGCCAATGCACCCGTACTCGCAGGGATTGTTGAAATCGCTGCCGCAGTTGAATTTGTCGCCGAAACGTTTACCAACAATTGCAGGCTCCGTACCTGAGCCGCTGCATTTTCCAAACGGGTGCAAGTTTCATCCCCGCTGCCTGATAGGTTGTAATAATAAAAGGTGCAGGCAGGTCGAACCCGAGCTACGCCAGGTCGGGCCGGAGCGGACAGTTGCGTGCTGGTACGCACCCGGCTATGAGACCGATTCCGAACGCGCCGAGTATGAGGCAAAATATGGAAAACGCCAACAATTATCTTCTCAAAGTCGATAACCTGAAGACCTACTTTGCAATCAAGAAGGGTCTTCTGCGTCGAACCGTCGGCTACGTCAAAGCCGTTGACGGCGTGAGCTTTCGGATTCGCCCAGGCCAGACTCTGGGTCTGGTCGGCGAGAGCGGCTGCGGCAAAACGACCGTTGCAAGGTCCATCGTTCGATTAGTCCCCGCAATGTCGGGGCAGGTTGTTTTTGAAGGCACCGATGTTCTGTCGGCCGGCAAGGTTGACCTGCGAAAGATTCGCAGAAACATCTCGCTAATCTTCCAGGACCCCGTCGGCTCACTGAATCCGAGAATGACAGTCGGCAATATCGTTGGCGACCCCCTGAGAATCTTAAAGAAAATTACAGGCAGCGAGCTTGCCAGCCGTGTTACCATTTTACTCACAAAAGTCGGCCTCGCCGCAGACCACATAAACCGTTATCCGCATGAGTTCTCCGGCGGACAGAGGCAGCGTATCGGAATAGCGCGTGCCCTCGCTCTGGAGCCGAAGCTGGTTATATGCGATGAACCGGTCAGCGCGCTGGATGTCTCGATTCAATCGCAGATTTTGAATCTGCTCAAGGATTTGCAGGACGAGTTCGGCCTGACCTATTTATTCATTGCCCACGACCTGGCCGTGGTGAAGTTTTCCTGCGATGTCGTGGCTGTCATGTACATGGGCAAAATCGTAGAGCAGGCCGCCGACACCGAGCTATACAGCAATCCTCTGCATCCTTATACGCGCACGCTCATGTCGGCAATACCGCACGTTGACCCCTCGCTTCGAGGCCAAAGAACCGCCCCCGGCGGTGAAGTGCCCGGCTCCACAGAGTCGGCCATCGGTTGTCCATTTCACCCGAGATGCCCTCTGGCAGAAGCTAAGTGCGCCGAGCACATGCCACCCCTTCAGACAAAAGGAGACCGACAGGACCACTTCGTCGCCTGCTGGAAAGTGGATTCATAAAGCCCAAATCCACCCGACAACCATACCCTAAGTGGCGTTAATTGCCACCTTCATCGGCTTAGTCGATTCAGCCTTAATCCAGATAATCAGGGTCTGCGTTCCATCGGTATCCCTGATAATACCCTGGCGGAAACTCTTGCCCGACTCAATTGTCTTCCCGTCAATTTTAAGAACGGCCTTACTGTTGCTGCTCCAATTCTTGATAACAAAACACGGATTCACAACGGGCGAGTCTTTCGATGCCTGCAGTTTGAACGACATTGCCGGCCCCTTCGCCCTCAAGCGGAACGCACGCTCTTGTTTGGCGTACCCGCCGGCTGAGCAACCTTGAGCCTCCACTAATTTCGGCGCTTGTTTCCACGACCGGGCCAGCGGAGCAAGCTCGGCTGCGGACAGGTTGGTCAGGCCGAACATCGCCATGTTGCCTCTGGTATCACCTCCACCCAACGCACTGTGTGTAAGACGGTCCGTCGCCACGGCAAAGCGACCGTCGTTGGGTAATTGCGACACCGGCCAGTGGTTCCACGGACCTGCCCAAATACCGAATCCATCGCCCCGCTCGCGGTCACCCCACGCGCCAAAACTCCTGCCGGGATAAACCACAAAAACCTTATACTCCGATTTGAAGTTTATCCATTGAATACACCCGTCACGCAGCCTGTTACGCGGAATCCCCTTGCTCCAGTCCATAACGTACGTCTCGCCGTCCATGTTTGCTGCAGTAACGGATTCGAGATTCATCACATCCTCGGGCCGCTGCCCGGGCGCGGCAAGGAATTGCGCGTCCTGCCATCCCCCTTCGCCGGCATGGTAATTGACCTTTCGAATCGCAACCCCGTCGGGATAAATTGTGTGATACTCGTCCGTCCAGGCGTGATTGTTCGGGAAGTTGTACATGATCCCAACCGATGCATAGCGCCAGTGCACAACCACTCGGGCGTCCGTATTTTCGATGAGCCTGACATGGGCGAAACGGCATTCCTTATCCGACATATGCTCGCTGCAGCCGCACCACGTGCCCACCTCGAGGCTCTGGTCGCTCATCCACAGGTTCTTCTCCGTCACCCAGCCGGGACCGTAGTTGGGCCCGCGCCAATACACCACGCTCACGGGCATCTCGTCAAACTTCACCACGATATCGGCATAGTCACTCGTGCGCCAAAGATTGTCCCAAAGATCATGGTACTTAAGGGTCTTGTAGCGAGCCCCGAAGCTGTCGGCGATACCCACTTCGCCCGGAAGAATCCTCTTTTCCAGGTCCGGATTGTCCCGAAGCTTTGCGTCTGGCTTGAGGCTGTCATACGACTTGCGGACATCACTTGCCGACAGGGCCTTGTTATATACCCTGACCTCATCGATCAGCCCTTCAATACCGAATATCCACGGTTGACTGCCCTCGATGGTCCGAACGTCGCCAATCTTTTCGGAGACATGGCGCGTTGCCTCACCCGGCACTTTGTTCAAGCCCACAATGATATCCAGCGGCGATGCGCTGATATCGCCCTCAACATTTTTGAGGCTTCCGCATTCGGTGCCATCAACATAAATCACCATTTTACCTTCGTCGCCGTCAAACGTACCAGCGATGTGGGTCCAGCGATAAAGCTTAAGCGCCTTTGAGGCAACCAATTTTTGCCACTTACCCTCCACGCACACACGCATGACCGGACGGCCGATGTCGTCGATTCCAAGGAGATAGCCCTTCGGTCGCGTACCGGCAGGGTTCGTCTGATGAACAATCGCGGTTTCATTCCACGGATAAGCACCCAGCGCAACCCAGGCCTCAATCGATAATTGCTCGTCAAGGTAATCTGGCGACTCGGGCGAGGCAAGAGTAACTTTCGACTGGTATCCATCGAACGCCAGCGCCGATCCCGACACGCCCCGCTTCCAGAGCCTCTTGTTGCCTTGGATGACACAGCTCTTACCTGTAACGGCATCTTTCGTATGGTAGCCGCCGCCTGTGAGACCTTCGTCAAACCTCAGCCAGATAGCAGGCTCGCCCGCCGCGACGTCTTTGACCCGGGCACCTTGAATCGGCGCATCAGAGGCCTTCACTAAATGCGCAGGCTCAAGCACAACTTCCCTGATGCCGCCAGTGGCCAACTCCAGCCTCTGCCCTGTAACTTTCCACTCATCAACCCAGCCCGTTGCCTGTCTCACTTGGCGCGAAACTGTCCCATCCGGCGAAATGACAAAATATTCATGGACGACATCCGCCGGCTTCAGCTTCGCCAGGTCGGGCATGTACCGCCAGTGAATCAATATTTTCTCGGGTGTGTTCTCGATTATGCGAGCGTAAGAATATAAGCAGGCAACGTCCTTTTGGCGCACCACAAGCTCATCGACAAACCACTTGCCCTTCTGCGTCTTCCAGTAAGGCAGATAGCTCGACTCGCGAGAGAACACAAACTGTCGGCCCTTACCAATGTTTATAATGATGTCTGCATACTTGCCCGTTATAGGCCCGCCACCGTCCCATCTAACCCAATGAGCCCAATCATCTTCTTCCTCTTCTTCTTCCTCTTCATCATCTTCTTCTTCCTCTTCTACTCGCGGGATATTACCCAGCGCAGCATCCACGGGAATATCATAGTCCAGCCTCGTGTAGTAAGCATAGAAATCATCCGCGCCGGTTTTTGCCGCACACCTTTCCAACTGCCCGTAACAGGCAACACAAAGCAGCGCTAACACAAAAAGCCCCACTAACAACGTATCCATTGACCATTTTGCCCGTGCTTTACTTTTTGTTCTTAACATAATCATTTTCCTTTCGGCTAATGTACCTAAAAATTCACTTCACACTCGTTTCAATTGCTATACGTACATCCTCTGTTATTTCGTCCTTAATCCATATAACCATGGTTTGCGTCCCATCAGTGTCCCTAACCACGCCCTGTCGAAAATCCGGGCCGGGCTTGATACTCTTACCATTGATTTTCAAAGACGCCGCCGAATTGCTCCCCCAGTTCTTGATAACAAAACAAGGATTAACAGCCGGCCGGTCATCTGTAGCATACAACTTGAAAGTAATATTCGAAGCATTTTTAGTCAGCACATACGCACGTTGTTCTTTTACGTAGCCTTCACTGCTGCATCCGGCAGCATTAACAATTGACGCAGGCATATTCCATGATTTTGCCAGGTTAATCAAAGAAACTGCCGGTTTATTCGTCAAGCCGTACATCAGGTAGTTCGTTGAGGGAGTTCCCCACACTAAAGAAGAATGTGCAGCCCGGTCGGCCGCTCGCGCTGATCTTCCATCGGAGATGATTTGACTTACCGGAAAATGATTCCACCAGTGAAAGGTCGAACCCCTGCTGCTGCCGCCAAAGGTTTCCACACTCGAACCCGTTGGATATACATTGAAAGGCTTGTAAGCGGATTTACTATTCACCATTGAGATGATCGGGTCAGCTAAATCGCATTCGGGCGAGCCGTCTTCCCATGAATAAGTCTTACTCTCGCCAGCCATATTCACTAATGTGTAAGCTTCGAGTTCGACATTATCTTCCGGCTTCGTGCCCGGCTCGCTGTAGAACATTGTCTCCACCCAGCTATCGGCCCATATCCAGCCCCTTTCCAAATGGCGCACTGCTGCACCGTCGGGATAAATCGTCCAGTACTCGTCCGCCCAGTCACCCCATCCGGTTTCCTTATCAAGGTCGCCAAATATGTATCTCGAATCCACCATGCCGTAGCGCCAATGCACCACCACCCTTGCATCAGTGTTTTCGATAATTCTCACGTGCGAATGCCTGCACTGCTTGTCCGACATGAATTCACAACATCCTTCCGCCGCGTCGGCACCTAATTCCTTATAGTTTTCGCTGCTCTGGTCCCCGATCCATTTACCGTTTTCCGTAACCAATCCTATCCCATGGCTCAGCCCCCGCCAAAACGCCATTCGCACCGGCAGTTCGTCGAACTTCACAACCACGTCCGGATGCTCGCTCACGCGCCACATATTGTCCCACGTCTCATAGTACTTGAGCTTTGTATATTCCGCACCGAACCTTTCGGCAGGTTTATTTTGAGGATTCGCAGGGAAATGTCGCTCGTCCATGTCAGGATTGTCACGAAGTGCCCGGCCCGGCTTGAAGCTGTCATAAGACCGTGACGCCTCACTCGAACTTAACGCAACATCGTATATCCTGACTTCATCGATAAGACCGTCAATGCCGAACAAAGACGGCCATTTCCCCTTCCTGATACGGCCGGCTATCGGCGGCATCTTCTGACTGTTAAGACCGATCATAAGGTCCTGGTCACCGGCTAAGCTTAAATTATTCTTTGAAACGTCCTTTGAGCTTTTCTGGGCTCCATCCACGTAGATAACAATTTTACCGCTTCTTTTGTCAAATGCAGCCGCTACATGATACCATCTGAACAAATCAAGACGGTCGGAACAAACGACCGACTCCCACTTTCCATTAACCGATACGTGGAATCCGCAATGTCCGTCCTTATCTATACCGAGATAATAACCGCTTTGGCCCCAAATAGACTGATGCACAACCGGCCCCCAGTCAAATGGATACGCGCCTAATGCAATCCACGCCTGGACAGTTAAACCATTTTTAATCCGGGGCGCATCATCAGACTGCAAAATTACCGCCGAATAATAACCGTCAAATTCGAGAGCCGTGCCGGATATGCCTTTCTTCCACAGAGTCTTGTGTCCCGAAATCTCACAGTTTTCGCCGCTCAGTTCTTCGGCCGTTACATCATAATTAAATCCCAGACCCTCATCGAAACTCCAACGTGCAACCGGTCCAGCAACAACATTGGTCTTGACCGGCGAACCATCTACAGGGTTGCCAACCAGTGCCGGTATTTTCGGCAGTGGTAAAGATTTGACCTCAATACCGCTGGATGTAAGCTTGCCTGTCTGCGTTGAAATATTTATAGGGATATTCCACCAGTCAATCTTGTCAGTACCCCGCCTCATTGTGCGCTCAATCTGCCCATCTGGTGTAATCGTGAAATACTCATCCACCGCACCATCGAAATCCACGTTAGAAAAATCGGGGAAATATCGCCAGTGGACCACGACTTTGTCCGACGAGCTTTCTATTATTCGCACGTATGAGTATCTGTTGATTTTGTCCGACATCAGGCCGCTGCCGTCCCCCTTGCGAGGAACGATTTCATCGAAGTACCATTTGCCCTTCTCCGTCTTCCAATAAGGCAGATAGCTTGACCCCCGCCAAAAAACCATCTCTCCATCACCAAGCCGGACCACAACATCGGCATATTTTCCCGTCCGCGAATGTGCCTGCCAGCTATCGGCGGAATTTAGCTTCGTATAGTAAGCATAGAAATCCGAAGCATCATCCGAAACAGAAGCAAGCAACGATTTTCCAACAGGTCTAAGCGTTATCTCAATCGGCCTCGTCGACTCGGTTTTCATCCAGACAACCAGGTCGCTACCTTCGGCTCGCAGGCGTCTGCCGAAACGAAGGTCTTTACCGGCCTCGATTCGCTCACCGTTAATCTTTAACTCGGCTTTTCGGTCGCCCCAGTTCTTTATTACAAAAGCCGGATTAACAACCGGCGAGTCTTCGCTTGCCTTGAGGCGAAATTTTAAGGCCCCTTCGGCTGAGCCGTTGCGGTTAACATAGTAGCAGCGCTGGCCGAGACGATAGCCTTCGTTTTCAAAACCCTCCGACACAACTTCCAGTTTCGGCGCCTGCGCCCAGGATCGCGCCAGCGGAGCCAACTCGCCTGCGCTCTTGTCGGTCGTCATGCCAAAAAGCGCAAACTGTTTCAGTGAGTTTTCCGTCCTTTCATTGAGCGGGTGGTTGGTCGTAAAAGTGTTTCCGGTAATACACGTACTTGACGGCCGGCCGTCAACCATATAAAGCTGCTTGCCATCCGATGGCACCTGGTTCACAGGCCAATGGTTCCACCAGTAAAAACAATGCGGCCAGCCCTTACCGTTGCCCTCCAGTGCCACCTCGCCCATCTCGGGATGAATAATCATGAACGGCTTACTCTTGGCCTTTATGTTGTACTTTAGTATAAAGGGGTCAGGAACCTTTTTGCCCTCGGGCCAGCCCGTCTCGGCCCATGAAAGTTTTGATTCTTCGCCCTTAAAATTAGCTAAAGTAACCGCTTCAGGCTCAAGAATATCGGCAGGCGTAAGACCTATCGGAATGATGAAGTTATCCTGTTCGTAAGAATGCCACTCATCCAGGTCCGAGCACCAGTGCGTAAGGTCTCTTGCTGCCACCCCATCGGGATATATAGTGAAGTAATCGTCGCACCAGTCGCCCCACCCCGTTATCGGGTCCACGTGGGCAAGTTCGTACTTGATATCACCCATCGCATGACGCCAGTGTATCACCACACGTGCGTCGCTGTTTTCGATGACGCGCACCCGCGAGAACCGGCACTGCCGGTCCATCAACGCTTCCTGGCAGCCTAACGGCCCGCTCGTCTCACCGGCTTCGTGCATCAAGCCGATGTCGTTTTCGGAATACCATACCGGATAGCTGTTAATCCCGTGCCAGTAAACTAACTTAAATGGATACTCATCAAACATGACAACAACATCGACATAGTCCCCGATCGGCCAGGGACGGTCATAGTCCTCATCGTATTCGAGCTTCGTAAAATACGCCCCAAACGGTCTCGGTCCGGCCGGCCCCGTGGGGATTTTGCGAAAGTTCAGCGGCTGGATATTTGCGGGCTTGACCTTGTTATACGCCTCGGCCACTTCGGCAGGATTAAGCGCACGGTTATAAATCCTGATTTCGTCCATCAGGCCGTCAAACGAATAATTGATCGGAAAAGTAAAACGCGGCCGCTCCGTATGAGCAGGACGCAGTTTTTTAGTATCGCGCCCGATACGCAGCGCTGTATCCTCAGCCGGTGTAAATTTGCCACTGACAGCAAGTGAGCCTTCTTTTTTACCGTTCAGATAGATAGTAATGCCCTCCGATTCGTCAAAAACACCGACCAGATGTGACCATTTCAGAAGCGGCACAACCGGCTTACCCGGCCCGGCAAAAGGTTCCGGCGGTCCCCGAGTCCCCTCTAAATTCGTCCACGCACGCTCATCTGAATTCCACTGGTGCTGTGTGTGCAGACCGGCAAACGGCATTTTTGAATTACATTCGTGCCACTTACCGTCAACCGAGACGTGTAATCCGAAGCGAGCATCTCCGTCAACACCGAAATAATATCCCCTGTCGCCTTTTTTTTGCACCACAATCGGGCACCAGTTCCACGGATACGCCTGCGGCCCAATCCACGCCTCTATTGTAAATGTTCCTGTCAACCGCGGAGCATCGTCCGCCTTGCGCACGATAGTTGTCGTGTTCTCATCGAACTTGATGCAACTGCCGGATACACCCTCGACATACTTGAAGTTTCCCCGAATTCTATCGCCGAGGCCACTTACACTATCAGTTGCGACCTTACCTTTCTCGTCGAACTTCCACCATGCAACCAGACTGTCATCAGCAGCCGTCGCCAAAACCGGTAACAATGCCATAACTGCAACAGCAGCTAAAATAGAAATTGACTTTTTCATTTGTTTGTCTATTTACTTGACTCGCAAGTTTGTCGAGCCGATACGGCATCAATCTCTATTTCAAACAAGAGGTCTTGCCGACAAATATCACCATGCGCTACTGCAATCGGCATGTGAGGAAGACTTTTCTGGCGGCAGTACTTGTCCAAAAGCGGCGCGTTTTCTATGTCCTTAAAATACGCGATAGCCCTGCTTGTGTCCGCCCATCCCATCTTCCGCGACTCCAATATCGCCGCCACTACTTCCATCGTCAGGGCGATTTGGTTTTCGCAATCGGCCACATGGGCCGTGGCTCCTGCCGGATCGATGCTTGCAGTGCCGGATATATACAGCCTGCGGTGGTCGGACAAAACAACTTCAACCGCCCTGCTGAAAGAACTTTTGTAATCAATCGCAGGGCACTGCAAGGGCGAACCAACCGCGCTGATGCCGACATTGCGACTGTTCTTTGCCTTCACCGCGAAAACCTCCGCAACAAGTGCCGCACCTGCAGGATTCGCCACACCGACGCCCGTGCTTGCCGGCACCACACCGCCAAACACACCACGTTGCTTAAAGAACTCATTGCGTACAGTATTAAACTCTGTGTACCATGAAAGAATCTCGTCTATATAAAACCACGTCCGAACAACGTTGGAAAAATCCATTCCGATAGTAGCGAGGGCTGCTTCTATGCTTTCAAGTGTTGCTCTGGCTTGGTCTTCTCTTGAGCAGGAAATGTCCGTCGGCCGCAAATCACCCAATAAGCAATACACTGCGTCATCATCTTCGAACACACCGCCAACGATATGGCCGTCCAGCCGAACCGGTTGCACCGATACGCCTGATATTGCATACACCTGCGTACCGGTCAGATTCTTTCGGGCCAGCCCATACCCTTCCACCCACGTTACAGGCCAGTCAACTCTGCCGCACGCACGGGCCAACGCGCTGATACCGTCAGCATAAAGTTCACACCCGCCGAAGACATCCTGAGTCACTATCCCCGCATTGTGCTGCCGCAGAAAGGCCCCCAGATTCTCGAACATCGAATAGTGCTCACCGTCCTTGCCGGGGTGTGCCGTTATATAGAACTTTTTGCAACACGGTCTCGAAACCGTAACAACGTCAAGCTCATCGGATGCAATTTTTGTTATCTCAGCAAAGGCCTTATTATCTTGACTCATCTGGCTACCTTGTCTCACACTTACCAATGTTGTATTTCTTCATCCCTGCCAAATCCCTTAACGAGACAAAACGAACTGGGCCAGATCATTAATCTGTTGCTCGCTCAGATCGGATGTACTTCCATGCTTGTCGGCCCGGTTGTACTTGGTCAACATTTCCTTAATAGTTACCGCCCGGCCGTCGTACAAGTACGGCCATGTCCGCCACACTTCAACTAACGTCGGCGTATCAAACTCCAGGCCCTCCTCCCTGCCCTTGCCCGTCCCCACATCATATTTTTTCATATCCGTGTACAAAGGCGCAGGATGACACGACGAACACCCGACTTTCGCGAAGGTTTCTTTTCCGCGAGCAGCTGCCTCGCTCAACTCCCCACCCACAAGATATGGGCTTTCAGCCGGCTCCAGGGATTTCAGGTATTCATCAATCGCAACCGCGTCCGCTTCCGGACGAACCACGAACTGGATAAACTTTATCCCCGCACGCACAGCCGTCTCGGCACTATCACGAATCCCCGTAATCATTGCCGGCGGTGTCTTATGGCTCAGCAGCAGACTTTTCACGTTCTTGGGATTACCCATGCCGTCGTTCAGCAGGTCCCAGTTCAAAGCATCAGGCCGCCCCTCGCTGGGGTGGCAGCTCGAACAGCTTTGCCACTGCTGAAAGCATATCAACGCATCATGAAACAGCATCTCACCCTTTCGCACGACAGTCACATCCTTCTTCGGTCCGAGCGCAACCGATTTAACATCGGCCCGTTCCTCTGGATTGATGTTCACCACGGCAAGGCTGTCCGAAAAATACTCGCCTGCAAACACCTTCGTACCAATGATAACCAGGCCGCGCGGGCCTTTACCTTCAAGCCTGATACGTCGCCGCAGCCCCACCAAAAAAGCCAGGTCATTGGGAACATCACTCGGGTAAGATAGCGCGTTTAAACTTTCTGAAGACGTCTGGCCTTTTGCTGCCTTGGCTAATTTTTCATGCAGGGCTGCGCGGTCAATTACGCTCAACTCATGCGTACCTGCGTGTGTAACACAAATATATTTACCGTCACCGGTACACCCGACACCCCATGGATTCGCCGCACCCAGGTCAATATCATCCAGAAGAACCGTATTCACCAGTTCTTTCTTTTTGACATTAATAACGCTTAAAGCGCTCGTATTCATCCAGCCGCGCTCAAGCTGTGTCGTCGGAAGCTGGTAACGCCCAAGGCTATGCGTAACGTATGCGTACCGCCCGTCGGGCGAAACACATACCCCCCGCAACCCCGTGCTCCCGTTGGGCAGTTGAATATTGGCCGCAACTTTCTTCCTGGACGTGTCTATGACCGAAACAACTGCTGCCGAATAGCCTCCGTCGGCGGCACCTGCAGGCAGAAGGTTGGCTACGAACAACAGTTTTCCGTTCCGTGCAATCGCCGCTGCGATAGGTTCGCGCTCAACGGCTATCCTGGCGACTTCTTTTTTCGTCCCTACGTCAACCACTGAAACGTTATTGTCAAACCGGTTACACACGTACAACGTCTTGCCGTTTGGACTCACAATAACCGCACTGGGTGTGTGACCCACCGATATTGAATCGACAACACTCTTTGTCTTCAGGTCCACCACGCAAACCTTACCCGCCGAACCACCGCACGTAACATACAAGCGCAACTGGTCGGGCGAAATCACCACATCACTGGGATTGGCCGGCAGCGATATTACCGATGTAACCTTCTTGCCTGCCACATCAAATACCGCTATTTGCCCGGTTGTAGATTCGGCAATGTACAGGTTCTTACCTGCTTTGTCCGCCACAACGGCACCGGGAGAAAGGTAATCCCCGCCGGCGCAGACAATATCACCAAAACCTGCAAACGCCAGGCACAAACATGTCAATATTACTGTCTTGTTCATACATTGCCCCATCACACTATACCTTTTCCTTTGGTTTGGACTGGGTCCATCTCAAAACACAAAATCTCTACGGGAAAACAATCTTCGGGTCGGAATGCCTTACGCCGTCATTATCGTGAAACGTGGCATATTCACTGATAACCGCACCTTCCGGGCCGCCGAACTGCCAGTGCCTTGCCGTAGCCCGGTTCAGCTTCGCAACCTGCCCAACGTTCAATATATCTTCGTGGCGGACAGATACAGTCCCGTTCATGTGGCACTTCGGTATCACCGCCTTGATGTTCTTGGTCGGCTTACCTTCACCGTAAACGTATGAAGTGCCGTGTCGAACGTGCCAGCCTTCCATCTTCGCCGATCCCTTGGCCGTGTTCAGATGGTAATGCTCCGGAAGCATCTGATTCGGCAGCAGATACAGGTCCTGACCCATGTACCAACCGCCCTCTTCATTGAGAAATCCATAAGCCCCTAAGCCCAACTTGGTAAACTCCCCGAGTCCATAGTCCGACACCCACAGGCCCTCGCGCAGGCCGTCGAAAACCGGATAGCCGTGATATTTCATCACCGCAATATAGGCATCTTTGCCGCGATCAACATTGAACGAGCCATCCGCGTTATAGAACCATGCATTGTCAAACTCTATGCTTGCCTTATCCGAGCGGGCCTCTTCAAGACAACCTTGCGCAAATAACATGCACGCAAAAGCCAACATCAAGATTACATCAACGCTCAAACTTCTTTTTCTGTCCTTCATGTTTGTCCCTTTCTTGCTACTGATTCTTATTCATCATATATATTTGCAACGAACCGTTTCATCAATCTTATTCGTTTCCAATCGTTTTAATCGTCAGCGGTATTCTTCAATGTTCGGCCCTCGCGTACTGACCGCTTCAGCAAATGTCGGGACCGGAGGCAGAGAGGAACCGTCAGGATGTTCGCCTCGCCAGCCGCAATAGTAGGAGCCGTAGTACTGAGCATTCGAATCGACCCACGTGGTCAGTTTAATCATCTCCTCGCGCGAAAGTTGAACATCATTGTGACCCTCGCGAAGCATGCTGATCAACTTGCTGGCGTGCGAGCCATACGTGTAGGGCGGCTTATATTCGGCGTATTGGATGGTGTCCTCGTTGATGTTGGTCATCAACTTTCGTTTGCGGCTCATCAGGTTCCGATAGGACCGCGTAAATCCCCGCGTCGATTCGCTCGTCAGTTCCATTTCTCCGGCAGGATCCGCGCCGCCGTGACAACTGACACAATGCTTATCCAGAATCGGCTGTATGTCGGCCGGGTAGTGCAGGACCCTCGTCCCGCTTACCTCCCCGGGCTGTGGTCCCGGCTTGCTGGGTTTTCGCTTAAGAGCCAAAATCGTGTTGGCGTGGAAATTGTTTAATGCGGTATCTCGCGGCCGTTCATGACACCCAACGCACGAACGCGTCTCGCCCGGCCGATAGTTGACATAAGTCCGTTCCCTTTGCACCTCCATGAAATTCTCATCAAGAACCTGCAAAAAAATATTCTTATCAGCCGGAACCGTAAAGTAAGCTGAGCCATCCTTTTCAACCGGCACAATACCGTGCTGGACCTTCAGCCCCATGTGTGTACCTGCGGCGACTGATACGCCGTACTCCCAATTCTTAACCGCCCACGGACGCGGAACCTGTTCGTTAATCCGAATATATTTGATTGTGCCGCGATTGACTCCGTCAAGCCCGCGATAGACATCCGTTACTACACATGCGGCCAGATTCTGCTTAGCCAAATTCTCATCACGAACATAGTTCTGCAGAACCGGCGGCTTCTGTCGTGCCCGTAGCAGTACAGGCTGCCAGCAGGAAATGTCCGGGTCGTCATAAATCAGCGCGCAGCTGCCGGACTCATCCAGCAGGTACAACCCCCACGCCTTCATATCATTCCACCGCTTCTGAGCCTCATACTTGCACGAAACCAGAAACACACTTTCGCTCAGAGGATACGGGTCCATGTAAAGCCGGCCGCTCCTTCCACTGCGGTCGCCGGTCCACTTCTCGCCGTCCCAAAAATCCCAGCCCCCTTCGCCGTTAAACACTCCGCCGCGTATGTCAACCTCCGGCGTCATAAGAGTTATGGGCTTACGCGTACGAATATCGTAATTGGTGTCTAAGCGAATCACCGTTCCGACACCAGCCTGCGGAAAGTGCGGCGTACCAAGGCACACAAACATATTGTGCTTGCCCGGTATCGCTCTTCCATGCAGAAAACACGGCGGGAGATTATGATTATTGCCGAATACTTCCATCGAGCCGCTGCCGTCCGGATGCACCGCCCACAGGGCCTTGATGCACAAAGAACCCTTATCAACATATTCCCATCGCGTGTAAAGAATCCTTCCATCCGGCATCATGCTCGGCGAAAACTCACTAACGGAGCTGTTAGTCAGTTTCTCAATATTTTTTCCGTCGCCGTCCATTCGATACAGCACCGCCGTCGTCAGGATTCCCCCGTCGCAGAGAATGTCATACTCGCACCGCGTCGAGACGAAGCAAATGCCCCCATCCGGCAGATAACACGGATGCATATCGTCGGTGTGGTGCATGTATCTTTCCGCTGTCCCCCCCAGATGCGAATTATCATACTCTTTAATACGCCACTTCTCATCAGCCGGTGGAAACGTAAGCTGTCTGAGTCCTGTCCCGTCGATTCCGACTTCGTAGATACGGAAACCCTCACCTATCGCCTTTTTCCAGCCGAAGACGATACGCTCCCCGTCAAACGACAAATCGTATCGTCCGAAGATACCTTTCTTCATCGAAGGAACCAATTCAGTGACTCTGCCGTCCTTGACATCGAGTATGCAGATATTGCCGCCGAATTTTTCGCAACCGTCAATAAAGTCCGTATAGAAATGGCTGGATTGAAAGGTATAGCGCTTAACAAACAGCAGCTTATCTCCGCCAAACTCGGCCAATTGCTTCTGCACTGACGGCGAAATAACACTACCCGCTTGGGCCTGGGCATCCCCGACCGCAAATGCGAAAGCAAAAATTGCTCCCGTTAGCACCGCTATATTTAGAATAAATCTCAACACGTAATTATTTCCTGATACCTGACTCCTGCCCACCATTTGAGGCGAAATATTTAGTATAATCATAATACACAATCATGTCAATACCTTCCCAATAGCTTCACCGCACGGGCCGTTCGGTTCCGTTCCTCGGACTCGTCAGGCAGCCAGCCCTTGAGCCAGGCCTTCGCTCGATAAGAAAATTCGCCGCCTGATGGCAGCATTTTTACCGGCTCTACCCCCGCTGCAGCCGCGAAATGATCCGGCAAATGGGCCGTGTCGCGCGGTTCATGACAGCCGATACAGCTCCGCGTTTCGCCCGGCCGGGCGTACATCCAGAAGAGTTGGTTGCCTAATACCCGCCGGTCGCTGTCGAGCACCTGCAACTGTAATAACCTGTCAGCAGGCACCTCCATGAAGAATGAGCCGTCAGCAGCCAAAGGTATCGTACCGAGCACGCGCGCATTGGTGCCGCCGTGGTTCTTCCACAGGACAGACTTGCGATTCTGCTGAGTCTCGTGCCGAGCAACAAACGGCCTGCCCTCGACAAGCCGAACCCACTTGCCCCGGCTGCGCACGCGCCCCACGCGAGAAATCTTAGCCGAATGGCAAAAAAGTTTAGCCGTATATGAACGGTTGCGCGTTGGCGTCCCCTCAGCCAACAAAATCGGACGCCGCCGCGGCATAATCGGGCGCGGTTCAAAATCCGCCGTTGCCGGATCATTGTATAACAGCGTCATCTCGCCAGTCTCAGCGTCCATGATATACAGGCCAAGGTCGATATTGGTCGCACTACGAAACAGCTCTTCCCCCTTTTCAAGCCGGTCGAACTCCTTCGTCCCCGCCGTTACGATGCGCCCGTCAATGTCGAACTGCTTAATGCTTGCCGCACAGATAATCCTCCTCTCATCCAACGGAAAAGGTGACGTTATCGCCATCTTCCTGTCGTGGGGAATCATCGTCTCCCTGTTGTGCCCGGGCCCCATGATTGCAAGCCCGCTGCTCGATGCACAAATCGCACGATCCGCGCCGAAAGGCTGCGGCTGGCTCAAACGCAGAACGCGGTTGCGATTGTCCGGGTTGTCATCGTAAGACTCACGTAGCGTCCAGGCGGCATTTTTCATATTGACCTGCCTCCAGAACGCACGTCTTTCAGGACCGTAAAAGCCGATGTTCCTCGTACCATCGGGAAAAATGGCCTGGATATTTACTTCGGTCTTCAACCTCGAATAGAAGTTGTCCAGGCGGGAAAAGATAATGCGCCCGTCATTTAATATTGCAGGGTCGCGGTCAGTCCCGAAGTGGAAACCGATATTGCAAATGTCGGTCCCATCGGCATTCATCACACTAAGCCCCGGGCCCGGGTAACCATGGTACTCATCGCGCAGACCAACGCGCGTCGAGCAAAGAACGATCCGCCCGTCCCCGAGATAAACCGGCGCAACATCATGGTAAGGTCCGAAGGTGATTTGTTTAAGTCCGCTGCCGTCAACGTTGATTTCCCAAATGTGCCACCAGGGATCATCTTTCCAGCCGAGTAAGGGCAAGCTTGGATCTTTGAGTGTAGCCTTTTGATACGGAACTTTTGAATAATGGCGGTCCTCATCGTTGAGCCGCCGTGAAAAGATAATCTTCTTGCCGTCCCATGAGACCTCGCAATCAGCCACGAAGCCGCTCTTGAAACTCGTCAGCGCCGTTACTTTCCCCTCTTCCGAAGCAGGGCGAAGTATATAAAGGTTGCGCCCGATCTTCATTGTCGGCCCGGAGTTGGTAACCGAATATGTTTGCCGCCACGGGTCAACGCCCGCCTGACCGTTAAAGTCGCTGCGAACCCTCTTGGAACCCTTTATGAAAACTATCGCCTCAGGCTCGGCACCGCTCGCAGGTGCTGAAGTTACCTTCGAAGACTCATCGATTGGGGTGTTTCGCCTGGTCGGCAACTCTATCTGCGCCATGCCTCGCCGCCAAATCGCTTCACGCGCCACCATACGTACGCTGTGAAACGGATGATTAACTTCGGCGTACCTCAAAGCCGTCAAAGCATCACTACTGCCCAGTTCATCAAGCGCCAAGGCAGCCGCATGCTGAATATCGATAACGTTTCGCCCGTCCCCCAGAATACTAATCAACAGCCCGTCATACTCTTTTGCACCGAGCCGACCCAGCGCACGGATAAACGCCTCCCGCCATCGCGGAGTCGGGTCGTCATATTCCGAATGTTCGAGCGCTCCGCTGAATCCCCACTCAGCCTCCGTCTTCGAGGCCATTAACAGGGTCGCAATCGGTTCAACTGCACGCCTGTCGCCGATGAACATTAATGCCTTGGCGGCGTTGATGCGCACCCAGCCGTTGTCATGTTCGAGCAGTTCAATTAGCCGAGGTACATATCGTTCATCCCGGCAGAACGTCGTCAGCCACGCCGCCATATCAGGCACATCCCCAAACATCCACACAGCTAACTGTGCAAAGACCTCTCGATGTGTCAGCCCTTTGTAGGTAACGGGTTTCGACTCCCAATAAACCCACTTCGATGAGTTGGCCGCCGATTCGAATGCCGCCTCGCAAACCGCTTCGCGCAGCTCGGCCTTTCCCACTAAGTACGCAGTTATCAACTGCTCCGCCATTAAGTCATAGAAAACGCCGCTGTCCCAGTCGCTCGGCAGGTTGCCCACGATAATCGGCGTTATCTTTCTCAAAGCTGCCACATCATCGGGATTATCGAAAGATAGCCTCGCCAGCGCCGATATAATCGCAAAAGGCGTTTCATGCATCTTGTCCTGTGTATTGTCGCCGTGAAAGCTGTCATCCTCCGGACAAATCTCGGGCCCTTCCAGCCGGTCTATCGTCAGATCTCTCGCAAACTTTGGATAGCCTTGCGTCAGCGGTATTATCGCTTTGGGGGACCCGAAATCTCCCAACGCATCAGCAGCATATCTCGCCCACCCTTCCGTCTTAAGCAAGTCAATCAGAACACCGAAGGCCTCGCCCCCTCGAAGCCGTCCAAGGCTTCGCACACAAGACTGCACAAGGTGCTTTTGGAGCCGATTAACCGTATCGTAATCTCTGTGTCGAAACGGGCCGAGAACCTCAAGAATTATCTCGGTCGCCCCCTCGCCGCCCAACGCACCTAAAGCACGAACACCGCGCAGACGTTTTTCGTCATCTTTGGTCGATACTAATTGAATAATGTCGGCGCAAGGAAACTTCTTCGATGCCTTTTCCCACCACTTGCGCCAGACATCCACCTGCCCCCTTCGCTCGCCATCCTCCCCAAGCGCATCATAAGGCCATTCCATACCTGTCAGATTTGTCAGCGCCACCCACGCCGCTTGTCTCACCACCCAGTCGCTGTCATCCAACAAATCCAAAAGCGGCGCCACCTCGCTCCTCGCACCGCACCACGCTAAGGCCGTAGCCGCCTCGCGCCTAACCTCGGCAGAGTCATCACCTAATGCCTCAGCGAGCGCATCAGCCGAAGAGTATGCTCGCAAATACCCCAACGCCTCAGCAGCAAGGGCGCGCTCTTTCGACGTACCTGTTTTTAACTGTTCTGTCTTATCGGCGACCTGGCTGTCATAAGGATTCATTTCACCGGCCGCGCAGATAGCGCCCGTGATGATTTGAATTACACAAAAAGCCCTCGCAACCACTGTCAACCTTCTACTCATCGGCAATATTCATCTCCTGTTTGGTTATATGTTTGACTCCCGCCATTGTGCCAAACTACTTGGCGCTCAACTGCACCGGCCAATCTAACATATCTACACGCGGGTCGGCCAGCAGTCCATCTTTCCCTTTGTGCAATGCTTCAGCCATAGCTTTGTAATCAGGATCGCTTCGGTCTTTGAAGATATAAGGCGCCCCATCCGCTGCCCGGCACAAACCCAATCCGCCCGCCTCTTTGGCCAAAGGCGCTGTCAGCATCTGACTCCATTCCGGATGAGTCAAGTTAATCCGATGACTTGGCCCCATCTGAGCAATTGATGAGAATCCAGCCGTCATCAGGGCCTGGTCGTCCCAGACCCTGCTTGTTACGGTTACCGTTTTGTCCGGGTGTCGCGGGCCGTAGTTGTAAGTCTGCCGATTCACCTGACGCGCGTGGCAATCATAGCAGCGCCTTGTGAATACAGGCATAAAGTCCTTCGCAAACCATTTATTCCTGTCCCGTGTGTACCAACGGCCGCGCCCACCGGTCGAGTTTGTGTTAATAAAAGTATATGTGCCGTAATACGGTATGCCGCTGTCGATCCACGCATAAATCCGCTGACGGTCCACAAGCGGCAGCACCTGTCCACTGTGGTCGGTCTCAATCTTTTCACGGATTCGGCTGACGATTGCCCCTACCGCCTTGGGCGTGGTCTCACCGTGGTCGGTTCCGTTCATGTTCGCATAATTGACCAGGCCCCTGTCAACCAACTGATTGTATCCCATGTTGAAAAACCGCGTCTTGTCGTTGGATAAATCCACGTATCCGTCCGGAGTCGGCCCGCTGTGACACTCTATGCAATACTTATCCAGGACCGGCTGAACAACTTTAACAAAATCGATGATACCGTTCGTCCCCCAATCGGGCTGTTGCGGAACAGACGGAGCTCGCTTTGCGGCTATCGGAACATGCTTATTTGTCGGCGGCGCCATGAAGCGATTCTCATGACAGCCGATGCAGCTTTGAACCTCGCCCGGCATCACCTGGGCGGTCGAACCCATCTTCATCAACACCATTCCTTCGGAGTCAAGGGCATTAAAAGATATGTCCTTTATCGCAGGCGCAACAAAGTGGGCCGAACCATCCGCCTCGACCGGCACTGTCCCGACTAAACGCCTCACAAACATCGTGCCACGTCCGATTGTCGGTGAATACCCCCACACATCCGGCCCGAGTGGATAAGCCGTCTTAGACAGCAGCTCCATAACAGCAAGAGACTTTATTTCCCCTCGCTGAATGTGCGGCCCAAGACCTTCGTAAACATCCTGTAAAAGAAACGTGCCCATTTGAGATTTCGGATTCTGATTTTCCTGTGTCGGGTCCCTGTACGCAAACTCAACGTGCTTACTCTGAGGCAGAACCACCGGTGGTCGCTTGCGCCCCCGCAGTAAAATCGGGTCCCAGCAGCCAAGTTCGGCATCTTCATAAATACATTTTTTATTGCCGCGGTCATCCAATATATAAATGCGGTTCCTGAAGTCGCCGTCGCCCCCGTACGAAACCAGAAACAGATGTTCATTTATCGGATAAGGGTCCTGGTAGCCCCACCCCAATTCGATGTCATCAACCAGCGGCAACTCCTGCGTTACCCATCGAAATCCAACGCCCCGCGGCACCTCATATCCCAACCGGTTCCACAGCAGCCCTATCATCCCCGCGTGATATGTATGGTGCGGCCCAAATACACACACAACCTCAGGCCGACCGTCAATAGGCCTCGCTTCCCAGAAGCTGTTCGGATTTTCAATTGTGTTTCCAGAAAACAATCCCAATCGCGTCCCGTCCGGATTCATTGCCCAAAGCGACTGACGCAGGAAAACATTCTTATCCACACCATAATCCCACCGAGTAAACAGCACCCTGCCGTCATTCATCACCTGCGGCGTATGGTCCGAATGCGTATTACCAGAGACTCGCCGCACATTGCTCCCGTCGCGATTCGCCACGTACAGATGCCCCGCCGGCTCCGATTGACAATTTACATATGTCCCCGCCCGCGTAGAAACAAACATGATCTCACCGCTCGGTAATTCAGCCGGACTGATGCAGCTATCGATAAAGCGTTCTTCGGTGCTTCCCAACCTTAGATTCGTATCGCCATGCGTAATTCGCTTCAGCCCCGTACCATCCACGCCGATTTCATAGATGTCCCAACCGCCTCTTACACCGCTATCCGATTTGGCGGAAAAGAAAAGCGTCTTTGCATCGTACGAAACATTCATATCGAAAATCGCCCCATCCTCGTTGTGATAAATCACACGGGCAGGCTCATCAGGCCGGGCGGGGTCAAAGATGCATATGCTCGCAGGACTCGCCCCCTCCGCTGTATAGGGTGCTATTGCATTGACCCAGTAGGCCGGACTCCTGACAAAAGCGATAGGCTCAAGCGAACCGATTACCCCCGTCCACATTCTTTCGATATCACCGGCCACTGCCACAACCGCTTCGCTTGCACCGGGGACTGCGTGTTTAGCATCTGTCAATACATCTTCGGCTTTCCTCTTAAGAACTGCCAGCCGCCCTATGTAAGCCTGCCCCCCCGCCGTCGCCGGTATCGTCCCGGTAAGCACCTCGTCCATCTCCAGGTTCGCAGGGTCATACATCGGCACTACCGGCACATCGAATTCAAAACCCTCAACCCGTGCAAGTGCATCCGAGTACCCCCAGGCTCGCTGGTAAAGCTTGCGAACAATCTCGACAGCCGCCTTGTCCTTTATCTTCGGCAGCAAAGCACCGGCGCTGTCCGGCAGCTCCACTATCTTCAACAGCGCCTTCGTATAAGCTTTATAAAGAATGCTCGGATTATCTGTATCAGGTATGCCATCCTTCTCGGCCCGGTACATCCTGTAACGCTCCCGCTCATCTTGTCGATAACGTTTGCCCCCGGATGCAAAAGGTTCATCGCCCGGATAGAACTTGTTCGCTGCTACATTATCCTCGTCTAAGTAGGGATTCTTCTCATAGTCCGCCGCACTCGGCCGAATCTCGTTGTGCGGCGTAATCAGCGGAATCGCAAATGCAAAGCCACGCGCCCCGTGCATGCACGTAATCTTAACCAACAATCGGTTCTCGCCCCGCTTCAAACGCAGCTTCACCCCAAGGTCAGCCGGAAAACGCGAAGACCTCCCCGCAGCGTACGCCTCGCCGACCTTCTCACCGTTAAGCCACGCTCGCACGTTATCTTCGGCATAGATATCCATATCAACCGCCACATCTCTCGCCGCCCTGATAGTACGATAAATATAAATAGTCTCGTTCCACCCCGGCGGCGGCCCCATCGGTAACTGATGCCAATAACCGTCCGCCCATTCGGCATGCTCAACCCCCCGGCGCCTCGTCTCGACCATCCCAGGCAGCTTCTGGACCTCCCACGTCCGTGCTAAATTAATTACCTCTGCCCCTGCTGAAAGCACTTGCTCCTCGGGGCCGAATTTAAAATTGAAACTGGTTAAGTGAATTCCAAGTTTTGTGTCCTTGAATGGCCCAGCCGAGTACCACGGACCCAATTCTATCCCCGCCTGCTCGATGGCAATGTCCTGCGCCGCCTGCTCTTGCACTTTGATATCCCGCGCCGCCTCCATCAATCTCTGCCAGATAGATTCAATTCGCCCCGCGGTCGCTGGTTTCGCATTTGAATCCTTGGCATAAGCGGCTAAACTCGCCAACAGCAAAAAACAAGCCGTGACCCTCAATACCCGCCGATTAGAAACGATTTTTCTAAAATCCATCGCCTAATATCTCCTGAAATCCCCCTCCCTCGCATCTCAAACCAACCCAAAAACTATTTGATAAAAGTCATTATAATCGAGATATGTCTCTGAGTCAATCTCCGCACCCTTGTTCTTCACCCCGCTTGCCACACACGAAACCTGCCCTGTTTACCATGCCTGCCCTGTTTACCATGAGCGAAGTCGAATGGAGTGTAGTTGAAGGGACCCGAAATCCAGAAGAAATACAGGAAATTTCCCTTGCAATTAGAGGGTGAATCTAATATCATTGCAGTGGGAAGCGGATATAATGAGTCTGAATGTGGGGGAAAACTTATTTGGAAGAGTGATGACAGTGAAAGCGCTGGCTTTGGCTTGGACATGCCTGCTACTGGCCATTCCCTGTAGTGCAGACATTATTTATGTCAAGCAGGGCGGCACGGGCAGTGGAACAAGCTGGGCCGATGGTTACGGCGATTTGCAGGATGGGCTGGACGATGCCACCGGCGGCGACGAAATTTGGGTGTCGGCCGGGACATATTATCCCACCTATGATTATGGATTGGGGATAGGCAGCCGCGGCAAGCATTTCCGCATGAAAAACGGTGTGGCGATCTACGGGGGTTTTCCTGATACCGGCGATTCTGATATAGACGACCGCGACCCAAATCGATACGAAACGATTCTTTCCGGCGATATCGGAACCGTATCTGATAATTCTGACAACTGCTACCATGTCTTTTATCATCCATCTGGTACTAACCTGGATACAACCGCCATACTCGACGGTTTTACCATCACCAGCGGTAATGCTGGCGATAGTTCCGAGCCACACAACGACGGCGGGGGGATGTATAACGACTTTAGCAGCCCGACAGTAACCAACTGCACATTCACCGTCAACTTAGCTGGCTGGTCCGGCGCCGGGATGTATAACGACAACTCCAGCAGCCCGATAGTGACTGGCTGCACCTTCAGCGGCAACTCAGCTGTTGAATACGGCGGCGGAATCGCTATCTTCTCAGGTACTCCAACAATTACAAACTGCACCTTCAGTGGAAACTCAGCCAGCAAGGGCGGCGGGATGAGTAACTATAAGAGCAGCCTGACGGTGACGAATTGTACCTTCAGCGGGAACATAGCAGAGGAAAGAATACCCCGTGGCTCGGTGGATATCAACACTCGCCACCAAGTAATCGAGGGCTTTGGTTCAAATGGGGCTTTCTATGAGAACTGGCTGTACGCTCATCCAAAGAAAAGTCAAATCTACGACGCGATGTTCGGCCAACTCGGACTGGACATCTACAGGATACGAAACGTCTATCACATCGACACCCCGTGGAACAGCTGGCAAGAACTTATGAGCATGAATGCTGAGGCAGTGCAAAGAGCGCGCGAATCACTGGGCCATCCGACAAAGGTTATCATTAGTGCCTGGACACCGCCGACCTATCTTAAAAGCAATGGAGAAGTAGCCAGTGGGACCTTGGCCCGATACCCCGGTGGTGGGTATATGTATTCTGAATACGCCGAGTGGTGGGCCGACAGTATCCTCGCGTACGCCGGTCGCGGAGTAACCGCCGACTACATAACCATTCAAAACGAGCCCACATGGGAGGCTCCTTACGATTCCTGCAAATTCAAGCCCACTGAAACCACGAACTGGGCCGGTTATAACTTGGCCTTGAATGCGGTATACCAAGAGTTGACCAGAAGAATGCCCTCCCCTCCTGCTATTTTGGCGCCAGATACGCTAAGTCTTTGGAAGGCAGGGCCTTTTATTGACGCTATTTTGGATAAGAGTCAGGTTTATGGCTATGCCCACCACCCCTATGGTGATGGCAATTTCGACAACCCGGACTCTTTTATTCCAGGGATGCAAAACTTCGCCGCCACCTACAATGACAAATCCATCTTCCAGACTGAATACTGCAGGCTCGCTGGTGATGATGGCTTTAACGAGGTTATGAACCTTGCCCGACATATTCACAACAGCATTGTACACGAGGGAGTTACCGCATACTTTTTCTGGAATCTGTTTTCGGCCGCTTCGGACGTTTCGAAAGGGCTTATTACTATCGACAATCCTTGGGAACCAAATCCCGACTACACAATTAACCATCGCTATTATGCTTTTAAACAATACTCTGCTTTTACCGATCCCGGCTGGCAACGTGTTGAGGCCTCCACAGACTCGAGCGCTCTACGCATCTGCGCTTTTATCAGTGCGGAGGAGAGCGAGTTGACGGTTGTGATCATCAATGTTTCGGACACGACAACGGACCTTGCTCTTTCATTGGGTGATTTCTTTGCCGATAGCCGCAAGGTCTATCGCACCAGTGCCACAGAACGCACCAAATATATCGGTGACTTCCAAGCCTCGCAGCTCCTGGTTTTGCCTGCGGAATCGATTACAACAATTGTTCTAACGGGCGCTATCACGAATGGTTTTGACACAACGAACTTGGCACTGTACAACGGCGGTGGGATATACAACAACCAGAGCAGCCCGACGGTGACCAACTGTATCCTTTGGGGGAATACTCCAGAGCAAATTACACAAATTCACGGCAGTGCTGTAGTAACCTACTCCGATGTTCAGGGTGGCTGTCCTGGTGAAGGCAACATCGACGCCAACCCACTGTTTGTAGATCCTAATGGGCCGGATTGTATTCTCGGCACGGAAGATGATAACCTGAGGCTTCTGGCCAGCTCGCCGTGCATTGATGCAGGAGATAATTCCGTCGTTGATGCCAACGTTCCTGACCTGGACGGCAATCCGCGCATTGTTAACGCAATAGTAGACATGGGCGCTCATGAGCATCAGTTCCCGATGGCTCTGGAGCTAGATTTAAGCAATACCTGGATGTATCAGAACGTGCGGGACAGAATACTTTCCAATCTGACTGCGGAGGTTTTAATCACGAACGACCCGTTGAACAATACCGGCTATACATACGATTGGGAATTCATTCTGCCGGACGATGTAACAGTAGCGCCGACAATAACAGTCGGCGGCGGACCTACTGACCCGTGCTGTACGTTCGCGGCACCTTCCTGCAATGAACCCGATGGCCTGTCTGATTCAGGCCAGGCCCTTACGGTGAAAGTAACCGTTACCGGCGATGACTACGGCAACACGGGCACAGCCAGCGCACAATTCGGTATAGCCCTCTTAGGCGACGTCAATAATAACAGGAGGGTAAATGTTACCGACCGTATCATTATGAACGCATACTGGCGGCGCGGTTCGGCGGAACCTTTCACCTTCAGAGACTGTGATATTGACTGTAATGGTTACGTCAACGTCGTCGATCGCATAATAGCAAATGCAATCTGGCGAGGCAAACTCGGCTCCGGCTCCGTCACCACCCCATGCCCATTCAGATAGGCCCTTATAGCGCCCAGCGAACAAATGCCATTCAACACTTTCTATCATTTGAATTTTGACATTCGAATTTGTTTCGGATTTCGATATTCGTTTTTCGAGTTTTCCCCCGACGCAGTTCGTGTAAAGTTTTTGCCGTCCCGTATGGAATACTTACACCAGGCCACCCTTCGGCTTACCGCACAAGCTCTTCAATCGGCATTTTAGCCCCAAAAACCGCCCTTTCACCCCGAAACAGCCCCCATTTCGCCGCTGGCACACTTATTGCACACCCAACAAGCGAGTTTGTTTGACTGCGCTCGCAATGCGAACGCGCAGCCGATGGTGTACTGCCATAATGTTTCAAAGCGGAAAAGATGGATAAAGAAGCAAAAAACGTGTTTGACAAAGCCTCAGGTCCACCGGTCGCTTCTGAAATCTTTGCAAAGGTGCCCAAGAAGGACCTCTCCGCTCGCGATGTCTTCGCCGGCGACGAAAAGCTCTATGAACTGCTCGAAAAAGCCGCTCGCGCCGGCCTCATCTCGCGCACCGGCCGCGCCACATCCAGGCTTCTCTCAGCTACTCACATCATTCTCATCATAAACATCCTCGTAATTACAGCTATCTTAGGCTACCTGCTCCTAAGGCCACCCGTCGCCGGCACTGCTGCACAGCCCACAATACAACAGCCCTCACTAACAACGCAAAGCCTGCCCCAACCTCCGGCCCAAAGTACCACCGCTCCTGCACCCCAGCCGCCGGCCATCAGCAAAAAGTCCGCTTCCGCACTCAAGAAAGCAAGCTCATGGCAGCTCGCCGAACAGCTATACAAAAACCGCAACTACGACGAGGCCTCGTACGTATTCAACGAACTCGCACAAAAGCTCATCACAAACACACCTGCCGACGAATTTATGAGAGATTTCTTCAGGCTGAAAATGGCTGTTTGCCTGCAAAACACAAAAAATATGGAAAATCTCGGCGCCCTTTTCACCGCCGCCCTCACAAGCCGTTCACCTGTAGTCAGAGCACTTGCAAATTACCACCTCATATTCATCGAAAACCGAAACAAGCAATATTTGAATGCCAGAAGCAGGGCATACCGCACCATGGCTTTGTTAAAGGCCTTCGAGGACAAACTCTCACCTGCTTTTGAGGCAGACTGCTATTTTATGCTTGCAGAAGCCCTCACAAGGCAAATCATGCTGTTAAATAATACACCTGATACCCTCCCCGGCCAGCTCTGGTCCGACACCCTCGCCATCGAGTCCATATCGCCGATGAGCCAGAACGAGCTTCGCGCCTTTGTCCTGGCCGGCACATACGACCTCAACGAGGCTGCTATCTCCCCGAAAATAGAAAAACGCCAGCATCTTGGCGTAGGCGCACAATGGTCCGTTTTGTGTTTGGAAGCGCCTCTCGAAGAAATACTCTCACGCTTCGCCTCGGCGGCGAATCTCAACGTAACATGGCGCAATACCGACGACGAAATCCGAACCAGATCCACGACTTTATATCTGCCGACAGCCTCAGAACAACTCGTCACCGAAGTTGCTGCCGGAACCGCCGGCCTGGTCGCACACTTCGACGGCAATAAAATCACGATTCACAATGCGAACGTTTATGCCGACCTCGCCGAACAAAAACAATTACTCACCAACGAAGCCGTCTCCGCATGGCGAAGGTTCCTCATTCGCTATCGCGGCGACCACCGCACCCCAAATGCACACTACGCCATCGCTCTGCTGCACGATTACGCCGGCGAAACCGCCACCGCACTCGGCGAATACCGGCTCGTCGCCAGCGGATACACACACAACCCGCTCGCTCCTTTTGCATTGTTAAACGCAAGTAAACTCAAAACCAACATACGCGATTACGCCGGCGCAAGAGAAGACCTCAATCAAATCCTCATACAGTACCCCGAGTGCAAACTCGTTGACCAGGCCTCACTCTACCTCGCAGAAGCCACCCTTGCCGGCGGCCTCTACGACGAGGCCGTGAAAATGTTTCAAAGGGTGTACAACTATGATTTGAACACCGAATCACAATGTGGCGCCGCTTACGGACTTGGCAAATGTTTCTATGAAACAAAACAGTATGAAAAAACCACAAAGTGGCTCACAGACGCCATCAACTCAACCGATAATGACCGCGACCACCGATTACAGCCAGCTTATTTCATGCTCGGAAAAGCCTATGTCGCCCTAAAAGACTTCAAAAACGCCTCCTTCGCCTTCAGAAACGCACTCGAAAACTCACCACACAAAAAAGAATATATCGAGGTCACTCTCGAACTTATACAAAGCGAATTCGAACAGCAAAATTTCGTCGTCGCCCTGAACATTCTTGAAAGTATCCCTGTCTCGCAACTCTCGCAGGAATATTCCTGCCGGGTCCTTATCACGAAGGCACAAATACTCCGCGCCCTGGACCTGAACGATGCCGCCATTTCACTGCTTCGTCGCAGAATAGAATTCATCGCCGATTCGGCCATACGAGCCAGGCTTAACTTCGAACTTGCAAAGTGTTTTGCAGCTACCGATGACCTGCGAATCGCACGGAGAAAACTTGCCGATGCTCTTATTGACCTGCCGCCCGGCCTGTTGGCCCAGCAAGCCAATCTCCTTCTCGCTGACATTTCTATGAAGCTGAATCAAAACGAGCGCGCAAGAGACATTTGCCTCCAGCTTCTAAAAAGTGGTAACATCGATGACCAGGTACAGCGCAACGCACTGAATCTGCTTGGCCGAATATATACCGGGCTCAACGAGCACAACAATGCTGCCATGGCATATGCCGGCCTGTTCGCAAAAATGGGAGGCTCAGCACAATGATAACGCGTTTGTCCAAAATCCTCTTTATCCTGACCCTTGTCGTTATCAAGCTGGCCGGCTCCGTCGCCTCCGCACAGGCACCTGCCAATCCGGATGCAAAGCCCGACATAGTTGGCAATTCAAGGGTCGCCCGATGGAAATTACGCCAGGCCGGTATCAAATCCTTCCCAACCACTCAAGCCTCCGACCCCAAAGACCAGCTCAAACAGGTTATAGAACGTGTGCAATTACTGAAACCACCGAAGCTAAAGCCGACCACCGCCGCAGACATCCAGCCCGTTCAGCCGGTTCACCCAACTCCTGCCGTCAAAACGCAGGTTCTTGCACCTCCCAAACCACAAAAAAGCCAAATGCCCAAGGCCCCCACCACCGATTACGCCAATCGCGCCCTGACCGCACTAATAGCCAATCCACAGAGCGTCGTTGATCCTTTGGCAGTGGCAGAGTCTTTGTTCCATCAGGGAAATCTCAAAACCG
>SDBT01002500.1_pt1 | contig 32429 bp, 25 predicted proteins | sample 2277101 | NCBI WGS metagenome assembly SDBT01 (sample SAMN10404973, study PRJNA504765) | marine sediment metagenome | isolation source: marine sediment core GS10_PC15, 103 cmbsf | place: Arctic Ocean: Southern Knipovich Ridge | collected 2010 | reverse complement strand
CAGGGCGACTCTTCCGGCCGGCCGCCGTCCGGTTCACCGGGCAGGTGGAAGATGAACTCGTCGGGCTTGACCAGGCCCAGCTCGTCGCGGGCCACCTTTTCCAGGTAGTCCCGGCGCGTTTTCAGCGCCCCGACCTCCAGACCCAGCCGCCGGTTCTCCTCGACGAGCCTCTGGTTCTCCTCGATCAACCTGGTCAGCTCGGCCTGCAACTGGGCCTGCTTGCCGCCTTGCGGTCCGAGCAGGCTGTACCCGAAGAGTCCGAGGGCCAGCGCCAGTGCCAAGGTGAAGATGATCTTTTCCCTGGTGCCCAAGGCAGGCCTACTCCTCCACGGTGGCGATCGCCAGTCGTCTCAGGCCGATGGTGGCGGCCAGATCCATGACCTTGACCACCCGCCAGTGCGGCACCAGGCGATCAGCCTGGACGATCACCATGGTGTCGGGCTTCTGCCCGTGGATCTGCCCGAGCTTGGCCTTCAGCTCCTCTTTGGACAGCGCCTCGCCGCCGACGACGGTTCGCCCGTCCTTGAGCACCGCCACGGTCACGTGACTGACCATGGCCGGGATCTGGGTCGACTTGGCCCGCGGCAGGTTCAGTTCCAGGCCGCCTTCCTTGACGTTGACGGCGAACGTGGTCGTGAGCAGAAAGAAGATCAGCAACTGGAACACCATGTCGATCAGCGGCGTCAGCTCGAGGGTGATCTCCTCGTCTGCGCCGGTCTGATCGCGAAAATTCATGCCTCACCACCCGCCGGGGGCTTCCCGCAGTCATCTGCGGTCAACTGCTGCACCAGCTTGAACGCGCTGGTCTCCATCTCCATGATCATGCCGGAGACCCGGGAGCGGAAGTAGCGGTACATGGCGTATGTCGGGATGGCGATGATCAGCCCGGCCGCGGTAGTGATCAAAGCCTGCCAGACGCCCGACGCCACCACGCTCGGGTTGCCGACCACCTTGAGCTTTTCGACCTCGCGAAACGCCTCGATCAGACCCAGCACGGTGCCCAGCAGCCCCATCAACGGCTCCAGGGCGGCTATGGCCCCCAGGGCCCCGACCCAGCGTGAAAGCAGCGAGGCCTCCTGCCGTCCGGCCAGCTCCAGGGCCTCGACCATCTCCGCCCTGGGCCGATCGCCCTGCACCAGCCCTTCAGCCAGGATCCGGGCCACGTTGGTATCGTTCTCGCGGCAGGCCGACAGGGCCTCGGAGCGCTTGCCGTCGCGCAGCATGGCGTTCATGCGTCGCAGGAAAGGCTCGGGCGCCACCTTGGAGCGCTGAAACACCCAGAACCGCTCGATGACGATGGTCAGGGCCAGGACCGATCCCAGCAGGATGGGGACCATCATGAAGCCGCCGCGCATCAGGGTCTCGACCATGGGGTTACCTCGCCGGGTGCGATTTCAAGCCGCTGATTGTATCATAATGGGTTGTCGTTGCAAGACTTTCAAAGCAGGCGCAAGACGACCTGCTCGACCCGTTCGACCGGCACCAGGCCTGTGGCGAAGACGACGATTTCATGCGGGCCATCCACCGTAACCGGTGTGCCCGACTCGTACGCCTGTTGGTCCAGCAACGCGAATACGTCCACGGTATTGTCGTCTTCGGCGCTGCAGGTGATCACGACCTGCGAGTCGTAGAAGGCTCCGTCATCGACACCGGAAACGCCCAGCACCGGCGGGGTGCCGTCCACGATGAAGACGGATTCCAGGGTGCTCTGGTGCCCGACCAGGTCCTCGGCCACCACGTGCAGAAAGTGCTGCCCCTCGGCGTCCACCTGAGAGCCGTTCTCGAAAGGAGCCCCGTCCAACTCGGCCTGGACGCAGGCCAGGTTCTCGTCGTAGGCCCAGAAGGTGGGCCACACCGGAGGCTGGTAGCAGCCGCAGTCCTCGACACGTCAGGCAGCTTCGAACGGCGCTTCACTCTCTCCAGGAGAGCCGCGCCGCCACGCAGGCATGCTCCGTAGCCGCTCGTCGCACACCATCTTGATCCACGCCTGCCGAGATACCCCAACCCGCTTGCACTCAGCGTCGATCTGCCGCAGCAGGTTCAGCGGAAAGTCTACGTTCACCCGCTGCTTGGACACAAACTCCCTGCTGAAGTGCTCGGACACGTCCTCGCCAGCGTGCGCACGCTCAGCGATTGCCTCGATGTCCTCCACGTCACGCTTCGAGTCCTTTTTACCGCGAGATGTTTTCTTCATAGTCCTTCACCTCCTGGGTCGTGGACCGCCAGGCCGTCACAACCCAGATGTACTCCCCTATGTGATCCTCCCGATACTCGACGACGTGAGTCACCAGGCGACCGCCGACAAACCCGACCACACGGTACTGCTCAGGATCGTCGTTGCACTGATCCTCCAGGTATGGCTGGCTCAGGAGCTCGTCCAGATCCGTAAAGTCGATCCCACGTTTCTCGATCACCTGCTGCCGCTTGCTGTCGTCCCACTTGATTCTCATCGCCATTATTATACCTTTTCTATACCTTTTTGCTACCGTTTTTTCCGCAGCTTGCGGATGGACACTTGGGTGTACATCCCTCGCCACGTCGATCGGCTTGGTGCACGGATTTGTTCACATGGTACTTTTCAAAGCAGGCCAATGACGACCTCCTCGACCTGTTCGATCGGCACCAGGCCCATAAACACCTGGATCAGGTTGCCCGAGCGGTCGAAGATCATCAGGGTCGGCACGGCGGGCAGGTCGCCGAAGGGGGAGCGGCCCTGGAGGATGTCGCCGGTGGCCAGGGCGACCGGGTAGGGGATCTGCATGCCTGCCGCGTAGGGGGCCACCACGTCGTCGCCCAGCTCGTCCACGGCCACGCCGACCACGGCCAGGCCCCGGTCTTCGTACCTGGCGTGCAGGACCGAGTAGTTGGAAATGGTGAGGAACGAGGGCTGGGACCAGGTGGCGAAGAAGTCGATCATCAGCACCTTGCCCCGGAAGTTCTCGAACCGCACCTGGCCGCCGCCGGAGCGCGGCAGCACCTGGAAGTAGACGTCCTTCGGCCGGACCTGTCCGGCGTCGTCCGGCTTGACCGGACCGGAGGCGCAGGCCGCAGTCAGGAGACCGAATAGCGAGACGGCGGACAGCCAGGCTCTACTTGGAATCCATCCAGACATAGACGTCCCCGGCCACCTCGCGATCCAGGGCGAACTCGCTCTGGTCCAGCTGGACCACCAGCACGGGAGTGCGCTGGTGCACCCGCAGCTCTGTCCCGGGCGAGAACCCGAGCGACAGCAACTGGTGGAGCCGTTCGTGGTCGCGGGTCCGCAAGTAGGCCACCCTGACGGGCTTGGCGCAGGGCACCTCGCTCAACGGCTGCAGCACGCTGGCCACCTCGGTCCGCCCGGCCTTGCAGTCCTGCCCCGGCGGGATGGTCTTGCCGTGAGGGCACTCGGTGGGGTGACCCAGCAGGGTGCAGATCCCGTCGGTCACCTCGGGAACCACCGCGTGCTCGAAGGTGCAGGCCATCTCCTCGGACTGCTCGGCGGTCAAGCCGAGCACGTCCACCAGCAGCCTTTCGGCCAGCCGGTGACGCCGGATTATCGAGGCCGCGGCCTGTTCACCCCCGGCGGTCAGGAACACCTCTCCTGCGCGCACCTCGGCCAGGCCCATGTCGGCGAGCTGTTGCAAGGATTCGAGTGTTACGTCCGTGTGGGTCTCGGCCAGGCATTCCTCGACGCCGGCTCTGTTCTCCTCGCGGCAAGTCCAGATGGCCTCGAGCAGCTCGTCGACCACCAGATCGGGCAGGCTGTTTTCGTTCCGGCTCAAAACTGCACCCCCAGGGCGCGAAGGACGCCGTTGACCAGCGCTCCCAGCAGAAGAGAGTATATCATAACGAAGACCAGGATGGCGCTACCCACCATGAACCCGCGTTCCTTGTACATCACCAGCAGGGTATTGACGCACGGCATCATCATGGTCATCACGAGCAGGGCGACCAGCACCTGGACGCCGTCGTAGAGCCCGGCCGACTCCTGCTGCACCAGCATGGCCACCCCGGCCTCGCGGCGCACGAACGTCATCAGGAACAGATCCGCACTCTCGGCCGGCAGTCCCAGGAGGCGCACCAGCACGGGCCTGGCGGCCTCGCGCAGCCCGTCGATCAGCCCGAACTGGTCCAGGGCGTACAAAGCCAGGGTGCCGATCACGAAGTACGGGATGGCCTCCCTGATGAACCAGAACAGGCGATGGCCGGTCTTTACCAGGCTGTTGCGCAGCCCGGGAAGGCGCAGCGGGGGCAGCTCGAGCACGAAGTCCTGCCTGCGACCGGGCAGCAGAAGGTTTGCCAGGAAGCCCACCAGGGCAAATTGAAAAAAGATCAGCCCGAACAGGACCACGGTCGCCCAGATGGAGAGCCGCGAGAGCAACACCATCATCACGCCCAGCAGCGGCGCGCACGGAAACGCCAGCACCAGCAGCAAGGTGCCGATGATGCGCTGTTTCTTCGTGTCCAGGATCCGGGTGGTCAGCACCGCCATGGTCACGCAGGAGAAGCCCATCACCAGGGGCATGAGCCCCTTGCCGTTCAGGCCGATACGGCGCAACACCCGATCCATCAGCAGCGACATGCGCGGCAGGTAGCCCGAGTCTTCCATCAGCCCGAAAGCGAAGAAGAAGGTGGCCAAAACCGGAAAAACGATGCCCAGCGGCAGGACCACTCCGACGGTGATCAGACCGAACTGTCCGGTCAGCAGTTCCCGCAGCCAGGCGTGTTCGTCGGGGATCCGGCCCACCCAGCCGTCGAGCGCCGGAAGCAGCATCTCGCCGAACAGCTTCCCCTCGAGCAGGTCGACCAGCACGACGGCGCCCAGCCAGCCGACGAACGCGAAGACCAGGGCCAGCACGACCAGCGCGATGGGAATCCCGGTGGCCGGCCGCCTGGCCCAGGTCGCCAGCCTGTCCGCCAGTCGTGTCCGGCCGGCAGGCTCCTGCCGGACCACCAGAAGGGCCTGGGCCTCTGCCTGGGCCAGTTCCGCCTCGGTCAGGACGATGTCTGCCTGGTGCCTGGATCCGGCGCAGATCCCCTCGATCTGATCCGCGGTCTCGGGTTGGACGTGATCGTCCAGCACGTCACGTGCTTCGGGAATACCTGCGACCAGGGTGTAGGCCAACCCGCCGGCCGAGAGAGGATGCCCCGCGATCAGCGAACGGATCCGCCCGATCGCCGGGCGGATTGTCTCCGGGATGTCAAGGCGCATCTGAAGCGGTCTGGCTCCGGACAGGCTGTGCCTGAGCTGGCCGAGACCCCTGCCCTCCACCGCCACCGTCGGGATCACCGGGACGCCCAGGATTTCGGACAGCCGGCCGACGTCGATCCGCAGACCGCGCTGGACCGCCTCGTCGACCATGTTCAGCGCCACGACCACCGGCAGCTCGAACTCGGCCAGTTGGAACGCGAGCGCCAGGCCGCGGCGCAGGTTCTTGGCGTCAAGCACCAGCAGGACCGCCCCCACCCGGCGGCGAACCAGAAGGTCGCGCACCACGTGGGCGTCCTCGGAGCGATCCTGCAGCGAGCAGACTCCCGGAGCGTCGATGATCCTTCCGAAGCGCTCGGCGTTCAACTCGCCAGACGACAGATCCACTCCGGTGCCGGGATAGGAGACCTGCTGCTGGCTGCGGCCGATCAGCCGGGAGAACAGGGTCGTCTTGCCCACCTTGAGGTTGCCGACCAGCAGGATCGAGTCGGGACCGAATCGGTGCGCGAGCCCTCGCCGCCTGCGTCGTCGCCGTCCTGGTCGGGTGCGTCCTGGCTCTCGAGGGTCCTTATCCATCCGGATCAGGGATTATTCGGTCGAGGGCAGCCAGTCAAGAAGAATGCGGGGGATTCCATGGTGCCTGACGGGAAAAAAAACGGACGACGCGAGACTGGGTTCGCTGTCCCCTTCAGAGCTTCAGACTTTCGCCCGGCCAGCGCGCCTTCATCGCTGAAGGCGCCTGTCCTCTCGTGGGGTTGTGCTCCTTCTCGGAGTATCGAAAGCGACGCTACTTCGCGCATTGGTTACGAAATCCCTCTTCGCCCTTTGCCCGCGATCGGTACCGGGTCGGACCTTGAGGTTTTCGCGCCGCTTCCCGTCCGCCGGGGTTTGATTTCCGGCGGACAACCTCCCTCGGGGTTACACTCCCCTTCAGAGTATCGCCGGGCGTGCCCGCCAGGCCCTCCAATCGAGACCCGGCCGCTCTCATGGGGTTCTTTCCCCTTCGGCGCATGCGGCAGTCTGGAGCCCACTAACCCCGGGTTTGCCTCACCCGGTACGTTGCGCTTCCAGGTTTTCTCAACCTCATAGCGCTTTGCTTCTCCAGACGCCTCCCGGCCTTGTTTCATGCCGGTAACGCCCTTGGGGTTCCGCCCTTCAGAGCTTTCCCTCCGCGCCAGGCCGGGACACCCTTTCAGGGCCCCATGCCCTCCTGCCGTTGGCCGCCGCGGTGCAACTCGACTCCAGGGCCTCTGGCCGGACGCGGATCCGTTGTTCCGACGGCCTTGTTATGGGCTCGCCGGAACCCGCTGCTCTCCTGGGCTTTCATCCCCTTCAGGGTCTTCCCCTCTCCCGCGATGGAACTCCTATCGAGCTCCTCCTCTCATGGACTTCTCCACAGCCGACTCACAGTTTCGTCTGCGGATGCCCTCCAGAGTATCACTCAGCGGAAGAGTTGGCTTGACTCTCTCGAGCCTACCGACCCTCCTGGGGTTTCCTGCCTCGGCATCCTTCTGGCTCACGCCCTGCCGACCTACCAGACACCACTCCACAGGCCCCTTCACTCCACCGAAAAAATGAAATGTCAGAGTCTGCCTTGCAGAGCCTTTCGGCCGACCGAGCAACGGGCCGTCAATCACCTTGGCTACGAACCCAAGCGACTCGCATCGCCCAACGGAACACGTTATCACAACCAGATCTGGAGTCAAGCACTTTTTAGGCAGGAACCCTCAATTTAGACTTAACCTGGCGAAAATAGCAAGAAATTTCCTCATTTTTTTTAGGCCGGTCCGATGACGCCCTCGATGGTCGTCATCCCGACAATGCAGCAGTGCCAGTCACGGTGCGGGTTTGCGGGATCTGCGGGCCTTTTCTTCTCGTTGCTCAACGGGATCGGACACCCCACCCTTACGGCACCTTAGAGTCGTCTGGAGATCTGTCTCGTCGATTCTGTTCCACATACAACCGTGCCGGTTCGATGCCCCAGGGGCGGCTTCTGAACAGTGTTCTCAAGGATTTCTCGCATGCAAGATCCGGAACCCATGGAAGCTCAAATTTCACCTTGACTTCGTCCCCACGAGTGGATAGATGAAACCAGCCTCTCCAACTGGAGGGTGGGGTCGTGCAGCGTACCATGTTCAAGTCGAAGATCCACCGCGCCACGGTGACCGAGGCCGACCTGGAATACGAGGGCTCGATCACCATCGACCAGGATTTGCTTGATGCGGCCGACATCCTGCCGGGCGAGCAGGTCCACGTCTGGGACATGGACAACGGATCCAGGCTCGTCACCTACACCCTGGCCGGACCGCGCGGCTCGGGCTGCATCTGCATCAACGGAGCCGCTACGCACCTGGTCAAGCCGGGCCACAAGGTGATCCTGGCCACCTTCGCCCACATGGACGAGATAGGGGCCCGCAACTACCAGCCGCGGATCGTCCTGGTGGACGAGCGCAACCGGATACGTACCGAGGATCACCACGAACGCGCGTTCAGCCGCCAATAGCTCTCCCAACCAGAAACTGGCCCCCTCCACGAAGCCTGTGCTAACATCTTCCCCGGCCGCGAGCGGTCCGAGGTGAGGCCCCATGCCGAGAGAGATCTCTGCCGGTGAACGGTGGTTTCGGCGCGTCGTCAAGCTTTTGCTTCTGGGCGCGATCGTCGGGATCGTCGTCTGGACCTGGCCCGTCGAGGTGATCCAGGTACGCACCGAGGCGGTCGGTCGCGGCACGGTCGAGGAGATCGTCACCTCCATCCAGGCGGGCTCGGTCAAGTCCCGGCGCGAGGCCCACATCCGTGGGGTGGCGGCCGGCCGGGTTGCCGCCGTCCACATCGACAAGGGCGACCGCGTTGAAAAGGACCAGTTGCTGGTCGAGTTGGACGGGGCCAGCTTGGAGGCCCGTCTGCGTCTTACGCTGGCCAACCTGATGGCGGGCAGGAGCGTCTTGCGCACCGCGGAGGTGCGCAGGAAAGTGGCCCGCTCCAGCCTGGAACGCAACAGCAAGCTGGCTGCCAAGGGGGTTCTTTCGCCCGGCGCCCTGGAGCGTTTCCAGGCCGAGTTCGACCTGGCGATCGAGGCCGTGGCCAGCGCCGACGCCAACCTGGCCCAGTTGCGCGCCGCCAGGGACGTGTCCCAGGCCGTCCTGGACGAGACGCGCATCCGGGCTCCTTTCGCCGGCCTGGTGACCAGGGTTCACGTGGAGCTGGGCGAAATGGTCGCCCCGGCCACCCCCCTGCTCGACCTGGTGGACGATTCGACCGTTACGGTCGAGGCCTCCATCGACGAGGCCGACCTGGGACGTATCGAAGCCGGGATGCCGGTGCGGGTCGAGACCGACGCCTACCCCGACCGGCCCTTCGCCGGCAAGCTGGTCTACATCTCGCCGGTGGTGCTCGCGGATCTCCGCCAGAACCGCTCCCTGAGCGTCGAGGTCGGGCTAAACGGCACTTCGAATGAGTTAAAGGTGGGCATGTCGGCCGACATCGAGATCGTGGTCGATCATCGCGATGACGTGCTGTTCGTGCCCACGGCCGCGGTGATGCGACGGGGCGACAGGCAACAGGTCTACGTGGTGTCGGCCGGCCGCGCCCGCCTGCGCACGATCCGGTCCGGCCTGACCAACTGGGAACGGACGGAGGTGATCGAGGGCCTGCGCGAGGGCGAGCGGATCGTGGTCTCGCTCCAGGCTCCGGGCCTGGCCGATGGGGTTGAGGTGGCCCTGGAGGGAGCCGGAGAGTCCGGGAGAGCGGCGTACTGAGATGATCGAGATCCGCGACGTCACCAGGATGTACCGGATGGGCGCCAGCGAGGTGCACGCCTTGCGCGGCGTCAGCTTGGACGTGACGGACGGCGCCTTCGTGGCCATCGTCGGTCCCTCGGGCTCGGGCAAGTCGACCCTGATGAACGTGATCGGCTGCCTTGACACCCCTTCGTCGGGGACCTACAAGCTGGACGGCGAGCTGGTGTCCAACATGCGCGATGACGCCCTGGCCTTGGTGCGAAACCGCAAGATCGGCTTCGTTTTCCAGACCTTCAACCTGTTGCCGCGCCAGACCGCCCTGGAAAACGTGGCGCTGCCGCTGCTGTACGCCGGCGTGGGCCGGCGCGAACGGAGGGAGCGGGCCCGGGAGGCGCTCTCGCTGGTGGACCTCATCGATCGTGCCGGCCACAAGCCGTCCGAGCTGTCCGGCGGCGAGCGCCAGCGGGTGGCCACCGCCCGGGCCCTGGTCAACAGTCCTTCCATCCTGCTGGCGGACGAGCCCACCGGCAACCTGGATCAGAAGGTCGGCGGCGAGATCATCTCGCTGTTCAGGAGGCTCAACCAGGCCGAGGGCGTCACCCTGGTCCTGGTCACCCACGACCGCGAGATCGCCTCGATGGCGCCGCGCCAGGTCGAGATCGTCGACGGCCGGATCGTCTCCGACAGCAGCACCTGAGGCCCCATGGACTGGCTCGATCAGACACGCGTGGCGATCGACTCGATCCGCTCCAACAAGATGCGTTCATTCCTGACTACGCTGGGCGTGGTGATCGGGGTCACCTCGGTCATCCTGCTGGTGTCCATCGGCGAGGGCCTGCGTTTCTACCTGACCGACATCTTCGCCGGGATGGGCTCGAACCTGCTGTTCGTCACTCCGGGCAAGCGCGACACCCGCGGCGGAGGCCACGGTGCGCTGTCCACCGTGCGCAAGCTCACCCTCGCCGATGCGCGCGCGCTGAGGCAGCGCTCGTTCAACATCGTCGGGGTGGCGCCCCGGGTGATCGGCGCCGCCGCTGTGGAGAACGGCCCGCTGTCGCGCGAGTCCATGGTGCTGGGGACCGACGACGAGTTCCTGCTGGTGCACAACCTCGAGATCGGCTCCGGCCGGTTCATCAGCCGCGAGGACAGCGACGGCAAGCGCCGGGTGGCGGTCATCGGACAGACCCTCGCGGACGAGCTGTTCGGCGACCTCTCGCCGCTCGGCCGGCCTGTCAAGATCGCCGACGCCCGCTTCCGCATCATCGGCACCATGGCGCCCAAGGGCCAGTCGCTGGGCATCGACTACGACGAGGTGGCCTTCGTCCCGGTCACCTGCGCGCTGGACCTGTTCAACCTGGAGGGGTTGACCGGGCTGAGCGCCAAGGCGGCCAACAAGACCAACCTGGACCCGGCCATCGCGGACATCAAGCGGATCCTCAAGCGCCGCCATAACAGCCGCGAGGACTTCACCGTTATCAGCCAGGCCGACCTGCTCGAGACCGCCAACCGGATTACAAGCACCATGACCCTGGTGCTGTTGGGCATCGCCTCGATCTCGCTGCTGGTGGGCGGGATAGGCATCATGAACATCATGCTGGTGTCGGTCCGCGAGCGAACCCGCGAGATAGGGGTGCGCAAGGCCGTGGGCGCCCGGCGGATCGACATCCTGGTCCAGTTCCTGATCGAGTCGATCATGGTCAGCCTGATGGGAGGCCTGGTGGGCCTGGTGCTGGGCACTTTCATCGCCCTGAGCATCACTTCGGCCGTGCCCGAGTTCCCGCCCCCCAAGATCACCCTCTGGGCGGTCCTGGTCGCCTTCGGCTTCTCGGTGGCCGTGGGCGTCTTCTTCGGCGTGGCCCCGGCCCGCAAGGCCGCCAACCTCGATCCGATCGCCTCGCTGCGATACGAGTAGGCCCTCTACTTTGGAGAGCCCGTTTTATTTGTGTCCGGGATGTGTTAGAAAGGGAGTATGACGGGACTCCCTCAGGGGCAGACGGACGAGGCGGAAGCTGTGGCGGAGGAACGGGTCGGGGACGATTTGCCGGTGGATGTCACCCTGATCGACGAGATGCTGCGACTCAGTCCTGAAGAGCGTTTGCTCCAGAATGATCGGATGATCAATACCATCAGGGATCTCCGGAATGCCTTCAGAAAGTCCTGATCAGTTGTCGGATTCCGGGGGATTGACCGGTCTGCTGGAGCGGCTCTGCTCATCAAAGGTCGAGTTCATCCTCGTGGGAGGCCTGGCTGCCGTGGCGCAAGGCGCGCCGGTGACCACCTTTGACATCGACATCGTCCACGCCAGGGACGAGTCGAATCTGAAAGCGCTGCTGGAGTTCCTGGAATCCGTGAATGCACGACACCGGGGACGGCCCGGTGGTCGGGTTTTGAAGCCGGTACTCGCAGATCTGGCTTCCGGGGGTCACTGCCTCCTGATGACGGATCTCGGTCCTCTGGATGTGCTTGGACGGATCGAGCAGGGATTGGGCTACACGGATCTGCTGGAAGATCACATCGAGATCCAGTTTCGCGGTCACGGGTTGAAGGTCTTGAAACTGGAGTCCATGATTCGCATGAAGCGTTCGTCCGGCAGACAGAAGGACATTCAAAAGCTGCCCGTGCTGGAGGAGACACTTCGAAAACTCAAGAGGTAGGTTCACCTCCCGGGCGCGATCTCGTAGGCGCAGTTGTACAGCCCGCCGCCCTTGCGGCCACAGTTGTGCGCGAAGATGCACAGTCCCGCGAGACAGGAAATCTCCACGCTGTAAATCGAATGCCTACTGTGGTAGGATCGGTCCACCCTGGAGGTGATCATGTTCCGTCGTATGCCGATAGCAGTGATCGCGTGTATGTGCGTGATCGGATTCGGCCTCTCGGCCCTGGCCGCGCCGCGCTGGGTGCGGGTCTCGCCCACCGCCGACCCGGCCCGCAGCATGTACATCTCGTGGAACACCGACTCCGTCACCGAGTCCATCGTCCAGTACGGCCTTGACGCGAGCTACGGGACGGAGGCCACCGGCAGCGCCGAGGACGCGGGCGCAGACCTCAACGTGGTGCACGTCGTCGAGCTGACCGGGCTTTCGCCCGACACCACCTACCACTACAGGGTGGGAAACCCGGCCGACGGCTGGAGTGACGACCACGTCTTCGTCACCGGCCCCGGGGACGTGTGCACACCGTTCTCGTTCGGGATTGCGGCCGACAACCGTGGCAACTTAGCAGGCTCGTCCGCTTGCTGGGAGACCGTCTTCGAGACGATCTCCGCCGCTGGCGTCGACTTCGTGATCAACTCCGGAGACCTCGTCCGCGAGGGCAAGAACGCCAGCGAGTGGGTCGATTTCTTGAACCGCTCGGAACCCTGGATGGACGCGATTGCAATTGTGCCGGCCATCGGCAACCACGACGACGACGACGTTGCGGGCGACGGCGCCAACTACAACCGGGTCTTCGCGCTGCCGCGAAACAGCGCCAACAACACCGAGGACTTCTACTCCTTCGACTACGGAAACGTGCACTTCGCCTGCCTGTCCACGCATTCCTTCGACTTCCAGACCCAGTACGACTGGCTGGATCAGGATCTGACGGCCACGGACCGGATGTGGAAGGTGGTCTTCTTCCACGTTCCGGTCTACTCCTCGGGCGATCACGGCTCCAACGAGGACGGCAAGTCATGGGGCTACATCCCGCTGTTCGACCAGTACCACGTGGACCTGGTGATCAACGGTCACGATCACATCTACGAGCGCTACCGGCCGATCAACAACCACCAGGAGGTCGGCTCCTACGACGACGGCACCTGCTACATGGTCTCGGGCGGCGGCGGCGCGGCCATGGATCCCCTGTACTGGTTCCGGACCAAGGAGGACGGGCTCGAGACGGGCGACGCCCTGCACCACTGGATCAAGATCACGGTCACCAACAACGTCATGCACCTCAAGGCCGAGCGCGTCTCGGGTGCAGGTTGCCTGCAGGGCGGCCAGGGCGTGATCGACGAGTTCGACATCGTCAAGACGCTCGACTCGGACCCGTGCACCGGACCGACCGACGTTGACGGGGACGGCTTCTCGCCGCCGACCGACTGCGACGACAACGACGCCAGCGTCCATCCCGGCGCCGAGGAAATTTGCGAGGACGGGATCGACCAGAACTGCGACGGGGCGGACCTGGACTGCCCCTGCGACGACGCCGACGGGGACGGGTATTCAGACGAGGCCTGCGGCGGTGAGGACTGCGACGACGGCGATGCGGGAGTTCGTCCCGGCGCCATCGAGATCTGCGGCGACGGGGTGGATCAGGACTGCGACGGGGATATCGACGAGGGCGACTGTGAGTTGTGCACCGACGCGGACGGGGACGGTTATCCAGCAATCGAGGCTTCATGCCCTTCGGGCGACGACTGCGACGACTCCAACCCGGCGGTCTACCCCGGTGGCCACGAGTGGTGCAACGGGATCGACGACAACTGCGACGGCCAGACCGACGAGGGCGACGTGTGCGACACCTGCCAGGACATCGACGGCGACGGGCACGACGGGCAGAGCCAGGGCTGTCCAGACGGCGACGACTGCGACGACGGCGACTCGGGGATCCACCCCGGCGCTGACGAGGTGTGCAACGAGATCGACGACGACTGTGACGGCGCTACAGACGAGGACGATGTCTGCGGCGGAAACTGCGCGGACGAGACCTGCAACCTGGTCGACGACGACTGCGACGGCCTGACCGACGAGGACCTGGGCTACCTCGACTGCGGCACGGGCGCCTGCTACGCCCAGGTCCCGGTCTGCCTGAACGGCGAGCTTCTCCAATGCCACCCCGGCATCCCGCCGGAGGACACCGAGACGAGCTGCGACGACGAGGTGGACAACGACTGCGACGGCTATATCGACGGCAAGGACGACGACTGCAAGCCCGCCTCCGGCTGCGGCTGCGCCGCCTCGCCCGGCGGCGAACCTGACACGCCGGCCCTGCCCGGCATGCTCCTCCTGGCCCTGGCTTGCGGATCGCTCCGGTGCCGCAGGAAGCGGTAGATACTGTCTATTTTCAGGTAGCGGTTTGTTTGTTGGCCGGGTCGGAAGTGAGGACCGTCGCTAGTCGGTCTTCTCGTCCTCGGGCTGCTTCTCTTCGGGCTGCTTCTCTTCGGGCTGCTTCTCTTCAGGCTGTTTCTCTTCAGGCTGTTTCTCTTCAGGCTGTTTCTCTTCGTGCTTTGCGCTCTCGGCGCCGTGGTAACCGTGAAACTTGTCCTCTTCCGGAGTGCGGCCCACGTAGCCGTCGCCGGGCAGGCCGTAAGGGGTGTACATGCCCTTCTGCATGTCCTCGGTGTAGTCCAGGATGGGCGGTTTCTGCTTGTTGCAGGCGAAGATGAAAGCGATCGCGATCAGGGCGATGGCCAAGAGAAGGTGCTTCCTCATGATTCCTCCTGCCCGTCACGACGGGGCGGGTTGGTTCCAGTCGTTCTCGGGATCCAAGGTAGCCGAAGCGGCCGAAACTTGTCAAACAATTTCAACGAGGAGACAACGCCCGGGGCCTTGATTCGGACGGCCGGGTCGTGCTAGCGTCGGTCAAACCACACGAGCTGGAGGTTTCGCGATGCATTCCCGATTTACTTTGATCGTGTCGATCGGTCTCTGCCTTGCCCTGGCGGCCTGCAACGGCGGCGGGGGGGGCTACACGCCATGCACCTCGGACGCCGACTGCGACCAGGGACAGGCCTGCATCGACTTGGAGTGCCAGGCCGCCACGAGCTGCACAACGGACGCCGAGTGCGAGGAAGGCCGGATATGCGAGGCCGGCTACTGCCTGGCCGCGCAGTGCGCCGAGAACGGCGACTGTGCGGATGACGAGGTCTGCGAGGAGCGCCGCTGCGTTCAGGGGCCGGACTGCGACTGCCTCACCGACGCGGACTGCGCGCCCAGCGACTACTGCGCGGACGAGTGCACCTGCACGCCCCGGGAGGTGATCCCGTGCGACAATGACGACGACTGCGACACAGAAGACCAGCTGTGCCTGGACTCCGAGTGCCGGATGCGGCCGTCCTGCGGCTCGGACGGCGACTGCACTTGGGACAACACGGTGTGCGAGGGCGGCCGCTGCGTGCGCCCCTGCACAAGCGACGACGACTGCCTTGATGCCCCCCCTCTTTACTACTCCTGCGTCAACGGCCACTGCCTGCAGCAATGCCTCAACGATTTCCTGTGCGGGGACCTGATCTGCGAGGACAACCTGTGCGTGGATCCCGAGTGCGACGACGGCAATCCCTGCACCGGCGACCTGATCCGCTGCTACAACGGCCGCTGTGAGACCTACACCACTTGCGCCACGAACGACGACTGCGACCCGGACCACGAGTGCCTCGACGAGATCTGCGAGGAGCGGCTGCAGTGCGCCATCAACCAGGACTGCTGGGACGCCGGCCTGACCGATTACACCTGCCAGGACAACCACTGCCTGCCGGTGGCGACCTGCGAGACCGAGGAAGACTGCGACGACCCGGAGCACGACTACGACTGCATCGGCGGGATGTGCCTGCCGCACGTCTGCCGGGGGCCTGACGACTGCACCGGCGGACAGATCTGCACCGGCGGCGAGTGCGTCGATCCCGACCCGGGCAACACCGTCTACCGGGTCATCATCCTCAACCCGGGCGGGCCGATCCTGGAGGCGCAGACGATCCAACTCGTTGCCGTGGCACTGACCCAGGCCGGCAACGAGGTGCCCGGCGTGGAGATGAGCTGGGCGTCCAGCTCGCAGAACCGCGTGGCCGTGGACACGACCACCGGGCTGATCACCGGCGGGAACGTGGCCGGCGACGCCGGGATTACCGCCACCGCGGTGACGGTCGACATCGACAGCGATCCGGTGGTTTTCACCAACATGCGACAGGCACAGGCCGACACCCTGCGGATCACCGTGGTGCAGGCCACCGACCGCGCTCCGGTCGAAGGAGCCAGCGTGGTCATGGTCTCTGGAGTCGACACCCAGACCGACGTCACCGACGCCGCCGGCATCGTCACCTTCGCCCTGCCCGCCGGCGCGGCCGACGTGCACGTGTTCTCGGACCAGCACAACTACGTCTCGATCATCAACACCAACTCGGCCGACCTGCTGATCCCCCTGCCCGAGCGCTCTGACCGTACCGCGGTGGGCGGCTTTACCGGCCAGATGACCTTCTCCGGCATCGGCGCCCTGTCGCTCGGGCTGGCCGGCACAAGCACGGCGGGCAACCTGGTGGACATGGACTTCGCCAGGCTGATGGGCCAGACCTTCAACGTGATCATTCCTCCCCCCATTGACATCAACATTCCTTTGCCGGCACAGATGGTCATCGATGTCTCCTTCATGGGCTTTGAGTTCTCGCTCAAGGACACTTACTACGTGGCGGGCCAGACCGGCCTGCGCACCGCCTGGTCCATGGGGGGCCGGCTCGACCAAAGTGTCATGGAGAGCCTGATCGGCGGCGGCTGGACATCGATCGAGGAGGTGCTGATCGGCCTGCTGCCCTACTTCTCGTTGCTCTACCACGGGGTACATCCGATCGTGGACGTGTTCCCCTACACGCTGGTCGTCGACTGGAACGACATCGACAACGACGGGGATTTCGGAGAGACCCGGCCCAACTGGGAGGACATGCGTGAGCTCGACATGGAGCCCACCACGGAGCAGAACCTGGCCGTGCAGGTCTCGCCGCCGCTTCTTCCCACCCATGCCGGCGCGCAGATTCGCACCGCCGTGTTCGTGACCGGCGCGCTGACGCCTCTCGGATTCACAACGCTGGGAATGAGCGCCGAGCAGGACGACGCCGGCCTGATCCCGCCCACGATGATGAAGATGGCCCCGGCCTACGGCGGGCTCCAGGTGGGCGGATACGCGGTCCTGGTGATGGGATTCCCACCGGGCGACGGACAGGAATTGTCCACCGACATGGCGGCGGTGCTCAAGGTGGCCGACAACCTGCCCACCGACGTGACCTTCGACTCCGACTTCCTGGGCTTCCCCGAGGATGCCGCCTTCGACGGCCCGACCCGGACCATGGTGGCCACCGGTGTGGACGGGGCCGACCTGTACCGCAGCACGTTCCAGGCCTCGGGCGGTGGATGGGAGGTCTACCTGGCCAACGCCCAGACGGTAACCTTCAGCCTGCCCGTCCCGCCCGACGGCATGGCCGACCTGGCCGCCGACGCCGTCATCACCCTGGATCCCATCGCGCTGGTCGAAGTCACCGGCTTCGAGGACCTGGTGACCTTCAACGGCGACGACCTGGATCAGCTCAACAGGCTGGCGGAGGCGTTCTCGCGGTACCAGCTTCCGTAGGATTCTCACGTCGGCGTAGTCGTCGGCGTAGGCGTCGGCGGCCTTTTCCGACGCCTGGGGGATATCCAAATTCACTTCCTTGAAAACCCGCCTACGTCTACGCCGACGCCGACGTCTACGACTGCGTGACGCTGTATCGAGAGCGAGTTGGTCTGTTGAGGAGACTGCGAACGGCGGTGGCAGGGGGGATCAGCCTGCAGCCTGGTTGAAGGCCATGTTCATCAGATCGAGCCAGCGGGCGATGAAGCGTTCGGTGTCGAACTCGATTTCCTCGAATTCCACCACCACGCCCACGTGACCCCGGGCGGGCTGAACAGCGGTGACGGTTCCCACGGTCTCCACCTCGATCCCCAATCCCACCAGGGCCACCTTGACGTTGATCTGCTGTCCGATCATGGGGATCTCGGTCGTCTCGAAGTAGAAGCCGTTTATGCCCAGCTTGCCGTAGTGCTCGTCATACGTTCCCCGGGCGCTGCGGATCGCCAGCGGGACCGCGAACCTGGGCGAAACGCGGCGATCGTCCTCTACCCTCGTCTTCGAGCGCTTCATGGCCAACCTCGCCTTCGTGGTGTGAAACATGTCGAATCTCCTTGCAGCGTCGTTGAGTCGCCTGGATAACTCGACCCGTTGTTCTTTCACTACCCTTTTTTTCGATATTTTTATTTGCAAACGTCGTGCCAGTAACCCCGAATTCGCCCCGACCGGCCCTGGCTTGAGGATAGCCCCCCGGGAATACAGGAGAACAGCGAACCGGAGGCGTCTTTGAGCAGCCGGGTGGAGCCAGGCTGCCGAGTCACATGCTTCTAGAACATGACATTCGTGGCAGGATACACACCGGGATCGTGAAAATCCGACGTGATACAGATCACACGAGCAGGCGCATCAGCACCGCCGGCAGACGCAGCCAGATCCAGGCGGAACCAAGGGCCATCCGATCGCGACCACCGCCCCGCAGCGCCCGAATGGCCCTGTCGACCCTGTCGGCCCGGATGCGGGCCAACAGCGGTGACAAGTGCCGGAGCTGCTCCAGATACCGCTGGCCGGTGGCCTTGCGCCAGCGAGTACCGTAGTCCGGGAGGGCATAGGCGCTGCCAGCCAGAAAGCGGTTGACCGCCGCACCGGCGAGCTGTCCCTGGGTCAGCGCACCGGCGATGGTGGAGATTCCGTAGGCGGCCTGCGCATCGCCAACCAGCACCACGTTGTCGCGGTAGCTCAGCGGAGAGGGCTCCAATATTCGAACGATGGCCGCCCTGGAGGCGAGTCGCCGCCCGCCGCCCAGACGTTCGATCTTGTCCAGCAGGCGATCGTCCAGGTCAGCCGGGACTCCCCGCGGGCCGACCACCTGGAACACGCTGGCCAGAAAACGATCCCCGCAGGGGACGGCCATGAACCAGTTGCCGGCGTCGTCGATCTGGATCTGCAAGGTGCCGGCCTGCAGGTCGAGGCGATCCAGTTCGACCTCGCGCTGGAACAGCACGGCCAGCTTTTCCCGTTTGAGATTCAGGCTGTAGGCCACCAGGCTCTGACTGCCGTCCGCTCCGACCAGGACCCTGGCCTGGTGGTCCTCGTCGGCGCGCACCCGCGCTTCGAGGCCGTCGCTGTCCACCTCGCGAACGGGCGACCCGACCCGGACTTCGGCGCCGATCTGGAGGACCCGGCGCAGCAAGGCGCCCTTGACCCTGCGTTCGTTCAGGACGATCAGCGGACCGGGCAGCGGCAGGTTGACCCGCTCGCGGAAACCCCGGATCTCGATCCGGTGAATCCGGCTCCTGATTCCACCCTCCACCAGCAGATCGAGCCCTTCCAGGTAGAGGTTTTCGCCTCGCGCCTGGAATCGCTTGCCGAACGGCAGGTACAAACCCATGCTGCCGCGCTGCTTGTGGACCACGCTGGGATGACGTTCGAGCACCAGCAACTGCCGGCCCGGCATCTGGGCGGCGCAGGCCAGCCCGGCGTAGCTGGCGCCAACGATGATGGCGTCGTATCGGCCCACTCGGGAGACTCCTCACTCCCAACCGAAACGTCGCTTCAAATCGTTCGTGACGGCCCGATGCACTTCGAGGGCCTCGGTACGACCGTCGACGAGCACGATCGGTTCTCCGGGGAGCAGAGCCGGCAGGTCCCGGTAACTCTCGACAAGGCGCTCCTGTACCTCGACCGTTTCGTACAGCTCCTCGCGGGAGCGCTGCTTGCGGCGCTCGGCCGCCTGTCCGGCCGGCAGGTGAAGGACGTAGGTCACGTCGGGAGGGCGGGCGTGGGAGTTCAGAACGCGGATCCATTCCAGGTCGCCGGACAGAGACTGGTACAGCAGGCTCGAGTGGTAGTAGCGGTCCGACACCACGTCGGCGCCCGACGCGATCAACGGCATTATCTCGCAGTCGAGGTGATCCAGCCGATCGGCCGCGAACAGCAGGGCGATCACGTCGTTGTTCACCGGCAACGCGTCGTTGTCGGGTTTCCGGGCCACCACCCTCCCGGTCAACACCTGGCGGAGCAGCGCCCCCACCGGACCGCGGGTCGGTTCTGCGGTCAACACCCCGCGTCGGCCGCGGTCGTTGAGCCAGTCGACCAGCAACCGGGCCTGGGTGGAGCTGCCCGCCCCGTCTATGCCTTCGATGACAATGAATTTTCCAGATTTTCCGTCCTGAGCCATGCCTTCGCTCGCCCTCTGCCCGTCACTTTATCCGCTTGAGCACCTTGCGCGCCATCCTGGCCAGCTTTCTCCCGGGCTTGGTCTCGAGAAAGCGCATCAGAAGCTCCCTGGCCCGCTCGTCCTTGCCGTCGTCGAACTCCAGCAGCCCGAGGCGATAGAGGGTCATCTGATGCTGGGGTGCGATCTGCAAAACCTTCCGGTATGCCTTGCGGGCCAGGCGTAGTTTCTCCTCCCGATCGTAGGTTGCCGCCACTTCGTACAGCGGCTCGGCATCCTGGGAGGCGGACCTGGCGGCCAGCCGGAACAACCTGCGGGCCCGGCCGAATCGCTTGTCGTCGGACCTGGTGTCCTCGAGCATGGCGCGGCCCGCCTCCAGGTACAGACGGGTCACCTCGGTGGCCGGCCGCTTCATCCGCCTGGAGTACACGGCCGCCCTCTCGAAGGCCCGGGCCGCGTCGAGGAACGATCGCTTGGAGGACAGCACCCTGGCAAGACCCTCCTGGGCGCGCGGCAAGCGGCGGCTTTTGCGGCTGTACTTGAGACTCTCATTGAAGGCCTTCTCCGCTCGGGTGATGGAGCGCAGACCCAGCAGGGCCAGGCCCAGGTCGGCCAGGATTTCGGGATCCTTTTGCTTCAGCTCATCGGCGGCCTTGAGCGAACGGATGGCGGTGTGGAACCGGCCGTTGGCCAGGTACACCTGGCCCTCCACGTGCCTGGCGTGGACGTCGTCGGCACCTGCCTTGCGTCCCTTGCGGATGGCCAGCATTGCCTTTTTCAGCCTTCCCTGGTCCAGCAAAGCCTCGGCCATGCCGACCAGGGCCGAACCCGAATCGGGCTGCTCCTTTACCACCCGGGCGAACGAGTCCAGGGCCGCCTGCGGATCGCCGCTGCGCAGCTTGACCTGTCCAAGCAGGAAGTAGGATACGACGTCGTACGGGTTGGCCGCGAGTGCCAGGGCCAAGTTTTGCTCCGCATCGGCGTATCGCCTGGCGTCGAAGTCCATCCGGGCCAGCCTCTCGTGCGCCTGGTAGCAGCGTTTGTCGAGCTGGATGGCCTTGCGGAAGGCGGCCGCAGCTCCCCGCCGCAGGCGCTTGGCCAGCCTGTACTGGCCCATGGCGAGGTGGGTCATGGCCAGGTCGGGATGCTTCTTCTGCAGCGCCAGGGCTTCCTTGCGAGCGCGGGAGATCTCCCCCGCGCCCAGCAACGCCAGCACCTGGAGGGCCAAGGATCGAGGCCGCTCGGCCGAATCCTCGGGGACGCTGCGCAGGTCGTTGAGCGCGGCCTGGTAGCGCCCCTGTTCCAGCAATGCCTCGCCGCGCAGCAGCAAGAATGGCGCCGCGGTCACCTTCTTGCCGACCAGCCTATCCAGCTCCTCCAGTGCCTGCCTGGCGCGACCGCGCGGCAGCTCGGTGCTCACCAGGAACAGCCGGGCGTTCATGTCGTCCGGGGACAGCTCGACCACCCGATTGCCCAGGACCGTCGCCTCGTCCAGCTCGAAGTACCGCAGGCACAGCAAGGCCAGCTCTCGCTGGAAAGCCGCGTCGTCGGGCAACAGGCTGGAAGCGGCCTTGACGGCCGACAAGGCCCGGGAGCGCTGGTCGGTCTGGAACCCCAGGTTGGCATACAAGAGGAAAGCCTGGGCCCTGCGGCCGTTGGTCACCCGTGGTAGCTTGAGCGCTTTCTCCAGGTCTTCCCTGGCCCTGTCCAGGTCGGTGCCCTGCTCGACCCGCAGACGGGAAAGGGCCAGGAGGGAGCGGACGTGGATGGCGTTGATGGCCAGGGAGCGTACCAGGTGCTCACCGGCCTGGCGCCGCTGTCCGGTCTCCATTTCCAGCTCGGCCAGGGCTGCCAGCACCCGCGGGTTCGAGGGATCATCGGCCAGGCTGGCCTGCAGCCACTGGATGCCCTTCTGCTTCTCGCCCCGGAGTACCGCCATCTCTCCCGCCAGGGCCATCAAGCGGGTGTCGGTGGGCATACGTCGCAGGGCCTTTCCGAGAGCAGCCTGAAATCCGCTGTCTCCGCCGTCTATTTGTTCTCCGGATGTGTGGAAGCGGGCCCAGAGCAGGTCGACGGCGGTCTCCTCGTCCGGCTCGAGCCCTTCTATCAGGGCGTTGGCCTTCTCGCGCAGATCCAGGTTGGGACCGAACTCATCGTGCAACCGGGCCGACACCATAGCCAGCAAGGCCTGCCCGCGCCGGTGGTCCTCCTCGAGCTCCAGCAGCTTGAGAAGCGTGGCCCGGGCGTCGCCGTAGCCGGCGAAGGTGTCCTGGGACATGGCGCCCAGGGATTGTTCGAACAGGCTGGATATCTTCTCGTTGCGAAGGTACCGGTACCCGAAGTACAGGCCCCCGGCCACGGCCGCCATCACGAACGGCACCACCACCAGGAACACCTTCAGGTAGCTGATGGACGTGGTCGGCGTCGAGAACGGTTCGTACTCCGGGAACATGGGTCCCCGCGGACGCGATGTGGACACCCGGGTGGAATCCTCGGGTTCCGACCGGCGAAGGCCTTCCTTTCCGTCGTCGAACACGGTGGGCGGTTCGGCCTGCCGGGGTAGGTCGTCCAGGGACTCGGAGGACCAGGGTGACGGTGCTTTCTTTTCGTCGGCGGACTCGTCGGCGGACTCGGACTCGTCGGCGAACACGGTCGGAGGCTCGTTCCGGTTCGGCTGGGCGATGGCCTGATCCTCGAGCAGCTTCCCCATTCGCTCCTGGAGGTCGATCACCTGCGGGTCGTCCGGGTTCACTCGCAGGCCGTTCTCCAGGTACGGGATGGCGGCCTGTTGGTGTCCGTGCTCGATCAGGAAAAGGCCCACCGTTGCGTGGATGCCCGCGTCGTTGGACCGCAAGATGCAGGTCCGTTCGAAGGACTTGATGCCCTCGTCCAGTCGACCCAGGCTCACCAGGGCCTTGGCGTATGCCAGGTGGCCGTCCGGCATGGCCGGGTGGAATCCCAGGCCGGTCTCGCACAACTGGACCGCCTCGGCGTACCGTCCTGTTGCCACCCAGGCCTCGGCCAGTTCCGCAAAACGCTCGGATTCCGGGTCATTCGCCACCTCCTGCTCGAGGAGGCGGATATCGCTGTCCGAGTTGTCTGGTCCGGTCCCTGTCAACGCTTTACTTCCGCCCCAAAATCGCAAGCCAGTTGAGCAAAATTCCAAGGTGTTGTCAATCTGTGCAAGGAGGCCGCCAGCCCTACTTGACAACTGGCTGGATTTCCTTCGATAATATAATCAGTTGGTCAACGTCCTTGCGAACCCGGAGGCTGACATGATGTTCAAGCCGATACTAGTTGGCTTCCCAGCGATTTGTCTGACGCTGATACTGTCACTCCCCGGCTGCCAGGACTACGGCTTCGAGGAGCTGCCGTCGTCGTCGTTTCGCGAGAAGCGCGTAAACATCACCGTCACGGTCTCATCAGAGGTGGACATCCTGTTCGTGATGGACAACTCGCGATCCATGGTGGGCGAGCAAACGGCGATCGCCAAGTCGTTCTCGAGCTTCGTCGGCGTGCTGAACAAGACGTTCGGCGAAGAAAAGTACAGGATCGCCGTGATCACCACCGGCATGGAGTCGCTGGACTGCGGACCCTGCCCCCTGGATAACCCGACCATCTTCTCGTGCATGAACGAGACCGGCGAGTGCGGCCGTTTCCAGAACCGCCTGGGGCACAACATCGGCACGGCCAGCCTGCCAGAGTTCGAATTCGAGACCCGCGCCGGCTGCAAGGTGAATGTGATCGAAAATTCGTGCGGCTGGTGCCCAGACGGCCAGTACTGCGACCTGCCCGAGACCCAGGATGGCTGCAAGGTGATCGACTTCAACAACCTGGATTGCTTCTACGACTCGGAGCAGGAACACGGGGTGATCTTCGTCGGTATCAACGGCTGCGGCTACGAGCGGGGGCTGGCGCCCATCAGGTCGGCCCTTAGCGAACCGCTGATCAGCACCTGGAACAACAAGTTCCTGCGGCCCGATGCCACCCTGGCCGTGGTGGTGATCTCCGACGAGGAGGACTGCGGCGAGGTCGGCGACGTGACCGAGCAGATCTCGGGCTGGACCGGAAAGATCTGCTATTACGCGGCCAAGGGCGTCGGGCCGGACGGTTCCCTCTCGGACCCGGGCGGAGTGCCGTACCGATTGACTCCTGTCAGGGAGTACTACGACTTTCTGGTGGGGCTCAAGGAAGGTCGCAAGGACCTGGTCAAGTTCGCCGCCATCGTGGGGATCGAGGATCCGGATAACCCTTCGGCCACGCAGATCACCTACGTGAGCGAGGAACCCAATGCCGAACAAAACCATGTTTGCGAGACCCCCGGCTGCGTCGATGCCTGTGAGGGCCTGGCAGGTTGTATAAAGAACTGCAAGGCGTATCCCGGCACCCGCTACGTCGCACTCGCGGAGCTGTTCGGCATCGGCGAGGACGAGAACGGGTTCGTCGCCACCATCTGCCAGCAGGATTTCTCCAAGACCTTGGAGGAGCTGGGCGAGTTCGTGGGCTGTCCGCGCGAGTTCAAGTTGAGCGAGGAGATCCTCGATCCCGGCCTGGCCAACATCCTGATCGACGGCGTTCCCGTGCCGCGATACTCCTGCTCGAACTCGGAGAAGGACAACGTCATCAAGTGCACGGGCACCGGCGACGATTCGACCTGCACGGGAGGCTCGTGCGTCGAGACCTGGAGCTGGACGGCGCCCGAGGACATCGACCCGCCGGTCGAGAACGCGCCCGGCGGGATGATCACCTTCGCCAAGCACTACGACCCGTGCGAACTGATCGACTCCGGCGAGATCCGGATAGAGCTGGTCTACGTCACCAAGTAGGTCCATCCGGGCTTCGTCTTCTCCCTCAGAAAAAAAACCGAGACAAGCGCCCGGTTCTGCGGGTCCGATCCCCGACAGAACACCTTGATGTCTTTTTTCTTGAGGTCTCAAGGGGTTCGTAGTATAAAAAAAGATCGATCCGACCAGGATCGGTGACCGGACCAGGGCAAGATCACCTGCAGGGTGGTGTGTTGAAACGCGTCCTCATCATCGACAACGATCCCGCCTTCGAGGCAGATGTCCGCAAGCGCCTGGAACAGCTTCAGTTGTCGGTGTCGACTTTCGCCGACGGCGCGGAAGGGCTCGACCAGGCCAAGAACGACCCCCCGGATTTCATCCTGCTGGCAGCAGAGCTCGAGACCATGAGCGGATACTCGGTCTGCAACAAGATCAGGCGCGACAAGGCTCTGAAGAGCATTCCGCTGATAATCGTCTCTTCCGGAGAGACGCCCGAGACATTCGAGCAGCACCAGCATCACAAGAACCGCGCCGACGAATACGTGCTCAAGGACGGCAACACCGAAGCGGTGGCTTTCAGGATCGCCGCCATTCTGGGCATCGGTGACCAACCTGCAGCCCCGGCGCCCGGCACCGCACCTGTTGCGGAAGATGCGTTCGAAGACGCCTTCGACGCAATTGTCGCTCCTACCACTACGGCCCAGCCTCCTCCCGTGGAGGAGGCCGACGCCTTGACCCAAGAAGTAACCCAAGAAGTAACCCAAGAAGTGACCCAAGAAGTGACCCAAGAAGTGACGGAAGTGGAGGAACTGGAGGAACTGGAACCCATCGAGGAACTGGAGCCGGTCGACCTGGACGGCCCGCCGCCTGCCGCACCCGCCGCGCCTGCCGCGCCGAAACCTGCTGCCAGGGACGGCGAGATCGACGCCGTCTTCGATCAATTGACCGAACCCGAAGACACCGCCCAGCCGGCCCCGGCCGCGCCTGCCGGCCCTCCTCCCCCGCCGCCGCGCAAGAAGAAGGGGGACGACGGGGAATTCGGCTTCGACGGCAAGCTGAGCTTCCTGCGCAAGACGCTCAAGAAGAGAGAGCGCGAGCTCGATTCTGCCCGCAAGGAGCAGAAGACAGCCAGGGCAAGGGTCAAGGAGGTCGAGCAGGAGCTGAAGAAGCTGAGCGACAACGACCACGGCCAGAGAAAACAGATCGGCCAGTTGAAAAAGCAGAACGCTTCCCTGTCCCAGGATCTGGCCCAGGCCAAGCAGGAGCTCAAGGAGGTCGGCAATCAGCTCGAGGATTCCGTTCGCCGTTTCGAAGAAGAGCGCGGCGTACTGAACACCAAGATCGAGGACCAGGAGAACAAGCTCAAGGTGCTCCAGGAAACCTTTCAGATGCTGACCCAGAAGCGCACCGAGGAGGTTCAGGAATCCGAAGAGCAGCTCGGGGATGCGCGCATGAAGATCGAGCTGCTCCAGGAATCGCTGGACGAGGTGACCAAGGAGAAGGAGGAGCGCGAGGAGGAACTGACCCAGGAGGTGGAGGTCGAACGCGGCCGGGCGGACCTGCTGCAGGACTCGCTGGACGCCATGACCGAAGAGAAGGAGGGCGTTGATAACCGGGTCGCGGAGCTCGAGAAAGCCTTGAGAGAGGCGGCCGAGATGTATTCACAGCTCGAGACCCAGAGCGCGGAGGCGCTCGAGGCCGGCCAGGCGCGCGAGAAGGAACTCAACGCCAGGATCGAGGACAGGGAGCGCAACATCGCCCTGCTGGAGGAGAACCTCGAGAAAACCAGGAGCGAGCTGGGCGAGAGGATCGAGCAGATCACCGAGACCAGCGAGAACCTGGAGCACGCGCGGACCGAGCTCGAGGAACGCCTGAACCAGACCGCAGCCGACTTCGAATCGGAGCGCAGCGATCTGCAGGGTCGGATCACCGAGTGGACCGACAGGCACACCGCCCTCTCACGCGATTTCGACCAGTACAAGAGCGAAAGTCAGCAGGAGAACGAGCGGCTTCAGAACGACATCGCCGAGGAGAAGAACCGGTTCGAGGCCCTGCGGACCTCGGCCGATGCTGCCGCTGAAGACAGCGCGAGGACCGAGCAGGAACTGAGCGCCCGGCTCGAGGACCTCCAGAAGGAACTGGACGAGTCTCGCAAGCAGGCCGAGCAGCAACGGACCGAGATCGAGGCCACCGAGGAGCAGATAAAGTTGTTCGAGAATGAGCTGAGAACGACCCGGGGCGATCTGGAAAACGCCAGGAAGAACGAACAAACCCTGACCGTCCAGTTCAAGGAGACCAGAGGGAAGCTCATCAAGTCCCAGAGGTACAGCAAGGAGCTCCAGACCGAGGTAAAACGCCAGCAGGAGGCCCTTGCCGACCGGCAGAAAATGTTCGAGAGCACCCTGGAAGCCAAGGAGAAGATGATCACCGAGCGGAACGAGGCCATCTCCCAGCGGGACGAGATTATTTCCCAGCTACAGGGCACCACGGAAGCCAAGGACGATGTCCTCGGCGGCCTGGAGGCGGACGTGGGCATGTTGCGAGGCGAGGTGGATCAGGCCCAGGCAGAATCCGCCCGGGCCAAGGCGTCGCTTGAAAAAGCCGAGAGGAAGCTCGCCGAGTTGGAGGAGAAGCGCCAGCAGCTCGAGGAGCACGGCTCTGAGCAGCAGGCCGACCTGCAGAAGGCCAAGCGGAGACTGCAGCAGGAAGTCGAGCGCCTGAAGCAGGAGCACCAGAACCAGATCTCGCAGATCGAGGCCGCCAACACGGCCCAGGTCGAGAAACTGCAGGCCGAGATCGAACAGACCGGGAAAAAGGCCGACCAGGACAGGAAGACCGCCCTGGAGAAGCTCAAGGCCATCGACGACAAGAAGCTGGCCAGGTACCAGGAGGCCATCGAGCAGGCCAAGGTCAGGCTCACGGCGATGAAGGAAAAGCTCGAGCTGGCCAAGAATGAAGAGCAGCGCTTGCGGATACGTGAGAAGAAGATGATGACAGCCGTCAAGCAGGCCCAGGAGCTCGTCAGGGCTCACAAGGAGCGAAAGAGGAGCTGAGCGTTCCCGTCTCGTTCAACACGATCGACCAAAGAAGGGGGATATGGGGATGGGGATCGGTTTTACATGCTCAGCTCGACAAGCAGCGGACCTTCGTCGGCTGTCACGAACAGGTAGCGGTCGTCGCGTTGCTCCCAGCGTGCGCTGCCGTCGGATGCGATCACGACGAGTTTGTATGCGAACAACAAACCGATCGGCAGGTCGACGGAGGTCTCGTATCGCCCGCCGCGCCGTTCGAACGGCCCTGCCCCCAGGGCCGGGTCCCAGTTGCCCAGCTCGGGGCCCGAACCGGCCATCCGCAGCGACTTGCCGGCTCGCAGCTCCTCTTGATCGACTCTTACCCGGACCGGTCGAGTCCGGATCGGCCCGGGGATCAGCCGGGCGAAGGCGTCCTGCCCGTCGCTGCGGGCCAGCAGCAAACGGGTCTCGCCGGGTCCGATGTGGAACTCGCCCTCGCATTCCCGGCCGGTCAACGCGTCTTGAAACCGCCCGGCGGGCAGCGCACGGGTCGCGGCTCCAGGTCCGGTGTTGATGGCCACCAGGGCGACCTGGTCCGGCAGCACCCGTACCAGCGACAGCACCCCGCGGTCCAGCGCCAGGATGCGGGTCGCGCCCCGGACCAGCGCCGGGAAATCCCGGCGCAGACCGAGAAGCGCGGCCACGTGGTCTTTCAGCGGACGAAAGCTCTCGTCGTCGAAGACCATGTCGCCGCGGTTCTCCGGTTCGTCGGCGCCCCTCAGGCCGGCCTCGGTGCCGTAGGTCAGGGCCGGCACGCCCCGCAGGGCGAACTGCGCGGTCAGGGCGTGGCGGACCCGCTCGGGATCGTCGCCGCAGGCGGTGCGCACCCGGGCCATGTCGTGGTTGTCGAGGAAGGTCACCAGGGTGCGGGGATCCAGGTATAGCCGGTCGTTGGACAGCACCGCCCCGATCTTGCCCGGGGACTTGCCCTCGCAGAACACGTCCCGCAGTGCGAACGCCAGGGGGAAGTCGAACATGTGGGTGAAGCGCCCCACCCGCTGGTAGCGGTCGACCGAAAGGGGATCGCCGTCGTAGTGCTCGCCCAGCAGGATCAAGCCCGGCCGCGCTTGCTGCAGGTCGCGGTTGAAGCGCGACCAGAAGTCCAGCGAGACGTGCTTGACCGCGTCCAGGCGGAAACCATCGGCGCCGATCTCGCCCAGCCACCTGGTGGCCGCGGCCAGGAGGAACGAGTACACATCTTCTTTTTCCTGGGCCAGGTCGGGCAGCCCGTGGACGTCGTTGAAGACGATCTGCCCGGAGTCGCGCCAGTCGGTGATGGTGCCGCGGCCGTGGAACCAGCCCGGCCGCTCTTTTTCCAACGGCGCGTCGTAGCCCACGTGGTTGACAACCAGGTCGAGCACCAGGCGCATGTCACGCCGGTGCAGCTCGTCGGCCAGCTCCTTGAGTAGATGTTCGGAACCGAAACGCGGATCGAGCCGGTTCAGGTCCTGGGTCCAGTACCCGTGGAACGCGCCGTGGCCGTGGAAGCGCTCGTGGCGGGTCCAGAACACCGGCGACAGCCACAGGGTCGAGAAACCCAGCCCCTGCAGGTAGTCGAGCTTGTCCAGCACGCCCTGCAGGTCGCCGCCGTGCCAGCCGGCCGGATCGGCGGGCTCGATCCTCCCGTCGTTGGACCGGTCGCCGTTGTGGAAGCGGTCCACCATCACGAAGTAGATGCTCTGCGGATCGACGGTCTGCGCATCACGCGCGGCCGTGCCCGCCAGGTAGTTGTCGAGCAAGGGTCCGAGCCTGCGGGCGATCCCCTGGGCCGCCGCGACCAGCGCCTCGGGCTCCCGCTCGTGGTCGTGAGTCAGCACCGCGGGCAGGTCGAATCGTTCGGTCAAGGCGTTGCCGACGGATGCGCGTTCGCAGATCGAGAGCTTGACGTAGACCGTCCAGCGGTAGCGGCCGGAGAGCTGTGAGTAGAAGACCGCCTGGGTCTCCACCAGCAGCAGGAGCTCGGCCTGACCGGTCCTGGCGGCCACCTGCTCCAGCCTACGTCTGGTGTCCCGCAAGGCGCCGAACTGCTCGTTGAACGTGTCGGCGGAAATCACCTGGGGCACCAGGTTGCGCTCCTTGAGCACGGAGCGCAGTCGCTCGGTCAGCGCATCGGGCACACCGCTGGACTGCCTGCGGTGGACGTCGTCGAGTATCAGTACCATGGCTATCGGGGTCGGTTCGTCCAGCCGTAGTATCTGCTCGGAGTGCGCGGTGCGCAGGCATCCGCTCGCCAGGATCGCAAGGACGAGAATCGGGCCCAGGCGTCGCATCAGAACCAGGCCTCCGCTTCGACGGCGATCACGGAATGGAAGTTCCGGTCGCGGGTTTCGCTGAACTCGTCATACTGATCCAGCGTTTCGATGAAGCTGTTGCCGAAGGCGTTGTGCATGTTGGAGTGCTGGAGGCCGTACAGGATGCGGATCGACGGCCGGGTGAAGATCCCCGTGCCCGTCGGGTTGAGCACGAAACCGGCCTTCAGCTGCCAGGTGGCTCGGGTGTCGAGGTCGCCGAATTCGAGGCCCTCGGTGTCGGGCCCCCCGTCCCGGCTGGTAAAGATCGAGTCGTAATGGGCGCGCCACATGTTGCCTTGCCTCGAGATCTCCTGGGCCCAGCTGGTCTCGGCAAGCACGTGCAGGGTATCGGTCAGGTAGAACTGCATCCGCAGGACCGCGGAGTAGAACATCCGGTCATCCTCGCCCGCGGCCACGGTGTTGTCCTCGTTGAAGTACCAGCCGAACAGCACGCCCCAGGTCACGTCCCAGATCCCGGGCACGATCGACAGCTGCATCTCGTTGCCCACGTTGAGCTGGTAGCGCTCGTCAGTCAGCTCCTTGACGTAGATGTTGATGTTGTAATCCCGAACGCTGTCCGTCTCGGTGTAGAAGTTGTCGGGATGCAGCCGCACGAAGTTGGCGAACAGGTTGTTCCACTTCAACGGGCCCAGCTTGCCGAAGCCCAGGTAGGCCACGGCCTTGTACGAGAGCGACGAGACCGGCTCTGGCTTGGGGAACGCGTCGACATCCGGGTTCTCATCCAGGTGGCGCTGGACGATCTCGCCACGGATGTAGTCCTCGTAACCCGCGTTCTCGGGCAGCGGGGTGCGGTGGGGGCCGAAGCGGTTGCCCTCGACGGCGGGCTCGAAGAACACCTGGCCGCCGAGGCCGAGTTCGAAGCCGTCGACCACGCGCACGCGCAGCCCGGCTCCCAAGGTCAGGATGGTGCTGTACTGGTCGCGGCGCACGAAGTACCCCGAGTCGCCGAAGCCCACCAGCAGGTCTAGGTGCTTCGTCCGCCAGGTGGCCGACAGGCCCATGGTCTCGAAGAACAGCTCGGCCGGCCTCATGTCGTACAGGCCCAGGTCGCCGAAGTAGTATTGCAGCGTGCCCAGCTGCCAGACCACGTCGTCGAGCAGCACGTTGCCGGCCTTGACGTAGAGCTGTGTCAGGCCGTACTGCGCAAGCGAGCCGTTGTGCACGTCCGCGCCGTGCACCGATCCGCCCTCGATCTTGGCGTGCACGCTGGTCCACACATCGCTGGTGCCCGGGTTGGGCTGCAGGACGTCCAGCTTGAGCTCCAGCGCGCCCCAGGGCCCCTCGTTCAGCAGCCTCCCGGAAATATTCCACAGCCCCAGCCGCGACCAGCCGCCATCGAAGTCCGGCCGGGCCATGATCCTGAAGTACCCGCCGGCGCTGAACCTGTCCCGGCGGGTCTCGGCCCCGCCGTGGCCCTTTCTCACGGACCCGTGCATGCCGACGAAGCGCGCCTTCCGGGCGATACGCGGCTCGCGCTCCAGCGCCAACTTGATATTGGGCACCGGGCCGATGCAGATGAGCGTCACCCGCTCCGGCGAGCTCATTATCGCGTCAACGAGCGCGCTCACTCCATCCTCGTGTACCGTGCCGGGATAGCTCGCGAGGTCATATCCCTCGACCCACGGCTCCTGCGCGCCCCTCTCGTCGCTCGTCCTGATGCCGATGCCGACCGGAATATCGGTGCGCCCCGCGATCTCGAGCATCTTCGCGACGATCTTCGCGCGGTACGTGGTGTCCGAGGTGTCCGTCGTCACGAGCCTCACGTCGAGCTCGGGGGACTTCAGCATCATCACGAGCGCCCACGTGTCGTCGATGTCGCCGCCGATGTCGGTGTCCAGGATAACCGGGATCCTCGCTTCCGCCATCATCTCTCTCCTTCATTCCGGGACTGGGCCCACGGACTTCGACGAGCTCAGTCGAGTCGCGAGCGCACGATAGCAGGGGGCCGCGCGGATTTCAACGCACGTATCGTGCGGCGTCGGGGGTGCCCGGGCGAGTCCTTTGCGCGGGCGGGCGGCCAGAACGGCTTGCAGCCCTCCGACGAGCGCGATAGCCTGCCATCCGCGCCTGGGAGCGATTGCGATGGCAGAGATGACGCGACAAGAGCGGCTCGAAACCGTCTTCGCGGGGGGCGCCCCGGACCGCACGCCGGTGCTCGGCGGCTGGATCGTGAGCGACGCTATACTCGCCGCCGCGGCGGGCGTTTCCCTCGACGAGTTCTGGGACGGCCCGGCCGAGACCGCGCTCGCCGCCTACGACAGGCTCGGAACCGACGGCCTGATCGGCCTCGGGCTCCCCGCGAACCGCGAGGACTTCCGCATCGTAGACAGAGACTCCTACGCCAGGGCGGACAAGGGCATGTCGTTCGAGGAGG
>SDBT01002499.1_pt1 | contig 32432 bp, 26 predicted proteins | sample 2277101 | NCBI WGS metagenome assembly SDBT01 (sample SAMN10404973, study PRJNA504765) | marine sediment metagenome | isolation source: marine sediment core GS10_PC15, 103 cmbsf | place: Arctic Ocean: Southern Knipovich Ridge | collected 2010 | reverse complement strand
GGTATTATAACTTTTTCTCCTCGCTTTTCTAATTTATCTTTTAACCAAGGAAACCAATTTTCTCTAGCATGAGCCCCAAGACCATGTAATATATAATACGGCATATTGATTAAATTAATTTATAAAATAAATATTATACACATTTAAATCATAACCTATACTTCGCTCTTTTATAATATTGTGGCAAAGCTAGGTGTAGTTTTGCTGCACAGCAGAACGAAGACTGGTGGCCAAGGTGGGAGTCGAACCCACACATCCTTGCGGATACACGATTTTGAGTCGTGCGCGTCTACCAGTTCCGCCACTCGGCCTTATTTTATCGGGAATTTACGGCACAATTTTTCAACCTCTTTTTTAATGCGCCCTAATGCTACCTTATCAGAGGGATTGCAAACAACTTTTTTGACAAATCCAGCCAACAGCTTCATTTCTTTTTCTTTCATTCCTCTGGTTGTTACCGCAGCTACTCCCAAACGCAAGCCAGATGGATTTAGGGGGCTTCTCTTGTCACCAGGAATCATATTTTTATTAGCCACAATCCCCACCTTTTCTAACACAGATTCAATTTCCTTTCCAGTAAAGCTAGATGAGGACAAGTCCAATAAAATCAAATGAGTATCAGTACCACCAGAACAAATTTTAATACCTGGCTGGTTTAAAGAATCTGCTAAAATTTTAGCATTTTTTATTACTTGTTTTACATACTTTTTAAACTTAGCAGTGCTGGCTTCTTGTAAACAAATGACCTTAGCGGCAATGGTGTTAATATGAGGACCTCCTTGAATCCCTGGAAATACAGCTTTATCAATTTTTTTAGCCAATTCTTTGCGACATAAAATAATAGCTCCTCTGGGTCCCCGCAAAGTCTTATGAGTGGTAGTCATCACTACATCACAATATCTAGTTGGATTTTGATGTACCCCGGCCGCTATTAATCCTGCTATATGCGAAATATCTGCCAAACAATAGGCCTCCACTTCTTTAGCAATGGCAGCAAATTTTTTAAAATCTATGTTTCTAGGATAGGCTGTGGCTCCGCAAATAATTAACTTTGGTTTAAATATCCTGGCTAACTTCCGAATTTGATTATAATCCATCAAACCGGTAGTTTCATCTACGCCATATTGAACAAATTTATAAATTCGACTAGCCGAATTAGCCTTATGACCATGAGATAAGTGCCCACCATGAGCTAAACTCATCCCTAAAATTGTGTCACCTGGGCTTAAAAGAGCATTGTAAACAGCTAAATTAGCCGGGGTACCAGAATATGGCTGAACATTAGCATGCTGGGCTCCAAACAGCTTCTTGACCGTATCAATTGCCATCTGCTCAATTTTATCCACCACTTGATTGCCTCCATAATAGCGCTTCCGGGGATACCCTTCGGCATATTTACTCATTAATAGAGAGCCTACTGCATCTCTAATTTCTTTTGAAGGATAATTTTCCGATGCAATTAAACTAATAGTCGATTGTTGTCGTTTAACTTCATCCCAAATAAGTTTTTTTATACTCGTCATACTAATATCAACTTGATAACTACCATCTTATATTATTATACTAAAGCTACCCTAAAATATAACTTTTAAGTTTTTTGATCAAAATGAATACCTACGCATTTCTTTTAGGCGCACATCCAATTATTAGCTTAGCAGAACTTTTAAGTTTTTTGATTAATCAAAAAATAATTCACAGTGATTATCTGTGGCTAGGCACTATTGTGATTATAAAGATAAAAAAACCAGCAGACGAAGTTGCCCATCTGCAAAATAAATTAGGCGGGATTATAAAAATTTTCTTAATTAAAGAAGAATTTAAAGGCAAGATATTTCGTTTAGAAGAAAAGCTTACTCCAGAAAAATTACTCAAAGAATTTTTTGCCCAAAATAAGAAAAAGATTAATTTTGGTATTAGCGTTTATGCTGACCCCGAACCTAGTTATACGGAACTCAATTGGTTAAAAAACTTTGCCCATAATATTAAGCGACAGCTTAAAAACAAATATAGTATTCGCTATGTAGAAGACCAGAGTTGGAGTTTAAGCAGTGTGCAAGTTGAGCGAAACCGCTTGATTGATACAGGTGCAGAAATTGCACTTATTCGAAATAAAGATAATTACTACATCGGCAAAACTTTAACCGTTCAAGATTATCGTTCTTATTCACAAAGAGATTGGGATAAGCCATCACCTGATGCAAAATCAGGCATGCTGCCGCCAAAACTAGCCCAAATGATGATTAATCTAGCTCGCCGGCCCAAAACCAAAAATATCTATGATCCATTTTGTGGCAGTGGAGTTGTTTTGCAAGAAGCTCTTTTGTTAAATCTGAAGATATTAGGATCAGATATATCGCCCGAAGCAATTAAAAACACCATCAATAATCTCGAATGGTTTATTAAGCTCAAAAAACTACCATCCTACAAATTAACCTTATGTCTTAAAGAGGCTGATGCCACTAAATTCAAGTGGACAAAAGCCGATAAATTAGAAACAGTAATTGTAACTGAGCCATATCTTGGCCCACCACTTAAGGCTCCTCTTTTTCCACATCAAGCTAAGGACATTATTGCAGAACTAACTGATCTTTATGTAAGATTCTTTAGTAATCTGAAAAAGAATTTTAAACATATCAAAACAATATCAATAGTGTTTCCTGTGCTTAAAACTAGGGAAGGATTAAAATATTTAAACATTCTTGATGAAATAGCTAAATTAGGCTATAAACAAAAATCTGTTTTGCCTGCGGAAATTGCTCAAAAAGATTCAGGCATTAGCCATCGTGGAGGTTTTCTTTATTCCCGCCCAGATCAATTTATCTTGCGCGAAATCTTCATTTTCGAAAAACAATAATCTTATTTGCTATGCTCTGGTCGACCAGTTAAGATAATAAGGGATTTTTATTGACTTACAGCTTATTTTTTATTATCTTACTTAAGTAATTACCAATATAACATCATCTACAAATGGCTCATGTAAAAGCGGCTGGAACAGCTAAAAATTTAAGAGATTCTAAGCCCAAAATGTTGGGCATTAAAATCTATGGAGATCAACTAATTAAAACTGGGCAGATAATTTTACGTCAGCGCGGCCAAAAATATCGTCCAGGGAAAAATGTTAGTATAGGTCGAGATCATACTTTGTTTGCCCTTAAAAATGGAAAAGTAAAGTTTTCTAAAAGAAAAGTAAAGGGAGCTGGTATCAAGCTCAACAAAGTTACTTTCGTCCATATTGTCTAACCAATAAAAACACCTATAGTGATTCATTGTTGTTTTTTATTGTTAAAGTTATCCCACAAACTAACTCAAGTTGATTATTTTTGCACTTGAAATTATTATATACGCTCTAGCGTGTATATAGACATAAAATAATATCTAAACTATACACGCTGGCCAGCGTGTATATAAACTTAGGTTGATTTAAAAAAATATTATTAAAAAAAAGGCGCTGAACCTTATCTAGAATTATCGCGGTTCAAGCGCCTATTCGGCCCCGTATCTGGTAATCACCAGGGAAGCCGAGAAGTCGTTATTTTTAGAATACCACAAATTTAAGTATTTGTAAAATTTATATCTAGAATGATTTTATTTATACTTGTTTTAGAGGAGGGAGGCATTTTTTATAACTGCTCCGATGAAATCTCTAAACAAGGGATGTGGCTTGTTAGGACGAGACTTAAATTCTGGATGAAACTGACTAGCTACAAACCAAGGATGATCTTCCAACTCTATGATTTCTACTAATTGTTTATCAGGAGATACTCCTGATAAAATCATTCCGTTTTTAATAAAATCCTTTCTATATTGATTATTAAATTCATATCTATGTCGATGACGTTCTGAAATATCCAAACTGCGATATGCTTCATGAACTCGACTCCCCTTGCTAATCAAACAAGGATAGGCGCCTAATCGCATAGTGCCGCCTTTATCTGTAACTTGTTTCTGATATTCCATAATATGTATTACCGGATACCTGGTCTTTTCATCAAACTCTGTACTGTTAGCATCCTGCCAGCCAAGCACATTGCGAGCAAATTCAATAGTTGCTACCTGCATACCTAGACACAGTCCTAAATAAGGTATTAGTTTTTCTCTGGCATATTGGGCGGCTTTAATTTTTCCCTCTATTCCCCGCTCACCAAAACCGCCGGGCACAACATAACCATCACAGCCACTCATAATTTCATCAATCTGGGCATCTTTAAGCTCCAAATCTTCCGCGTCAATCCACCGGATATTAACATCCACATTATGATGCCAGCCAGCAGCTCTAAGCGCTTCGAACACGCTTAAATAAGTATCTTCCATAGTAGTATATTTAGCTACCAAACCAATAGTAATCTTTCTTTTGTCAGATAAAATCTTACCCACCAGCTCTTGCCATTCTGTTAAATCAGCTTTTTTATTACTTAATTTAAGCTTATCTACAATTAAATCTCCGAAACCATAATTTTCTAAAGTTAAAGGAACGGCATACACAGTTTTAGCAGTTTCTAAAGGAACCACTGCATTAGCCGGCAGACTGGCAGCTAAGGCAATTTTATCAATGCCTGACTGAGGTATGGGATGATCACAGCGACACATGACTGCATTAGGTTGAATGCCCAACCCCTGGAGATCCCTAACACTATATTGAGCTGGTCTAGTTTTAACTTCTTTAGTAACGCCTAGATATGGTAAAAATACTACATGGATATACATGATATTGTCAATTCCTGCATCACCTTTCATTTGCCGGATAGCCTCCAAAAAATACATCCCTTCATAATCACCTATAGTCCCGCCAACCTCCACAATTACAATATCCGCTTCAGATCGATCGCCGGCCCCAATAATTATTTCTTTGACATGATTTGTAACATGCGGGACAATCTGTACAGTTTTGCCCAAAAAATCACCTCGACGTTCTTTAGCGATTACATCACTATACACTCGACCAGTCATGACTGAACTATCTTGATTGAAGCTTTCATCTGTAAATCTTTCGTAGTGGCCTAAATCCAAATCAGTCTCGGCGCCATCATCTGTCACAAATACTTCACCATGTTCACCTGGATTAAGTGTCCCTGCATCATAATTGATATACTGATCCAACTTTTGTAAAAAAACCTTGTACCCGCGAGCCTTAAGGATGTTGCCAATAGAAGCAGCAGTAATCCCCTTGCCTAACCCTGACAAAACTCCACCTGTAATAAAAATGTATTTTCGGTCCTGCTTATTCATAATTTATTTAGTATAAAATCTAGGAATATGCTCTGGAATTCTAGTCGTTATCTCATAATTAATAGTGCCAGCCCAATCAGCAATATCAGTTGGAGTAATTTGTTTGCTTTTACTCTTCCCAATAATTACCACCTCGTCTCCTGGTTTAGATTTAGGGCGTTTACTAATGTCCAAAATTGTCATATTCATACATACTCGGCCGACAATTGGCACAACTGATCCCTTTAGCAGCATAAACCCCATATTGCTCAGGCTTCGATCGATGCCTTCGGCATATCCCACCGGCACTACTCCTAAAATCATGGATTTTTGAGCCTGAAAATTGCAGCCATAACCAACATAACTACCAGCTGGTATTCTTTTTATTGAAACTAATCGGGTGCGATATTTCATCACCGGCTTAAGTCTAATTTTTTTAGTTTTAAATTGTTTTTTAGCCCAAGCCCCCACCCCTCTAGATGGCCACATGCCATATATTGATATCCCTAACCTCACAGCATTATGCTGAGATTCTGGCACCAGCATAGCTGCCGCAGAAGCAGCAGTAGAAATATATGGGATCTTACTTAAATCGATATTATGTTTCTTTAATCTGGCTATCAATTTATCAAATTGAAATAATTGCATTTTGGTATAACTCTTATTTAATTCTTCTACACTAGCCAAATGAGTCCAAATCCCTTCTAAATACAAATAACGTCGCTTTTGAATGTTTTTGATGATATAAATAGCTTCATTAATCAAAAAACCTAATCGATTAATGCCAGTCTCAAGTTTAATATGTACCATCACCCGTCGGCGAGTAATAAGTGCTACCCGGTTAGCATCCAAAAATGATCGTCGATTGTGCACTATAAAGCTAATCTTGTGCCTAACCAAAGCCACCATCTCTTCTTTAGCCACTGCTCCCATTACTACAATCGGTTTAATGATTCCTTTTCTCCTAAGCATCAATGCTTCTTCTGCATTAACTACACCAAGCATATCTGCCCCACTACGATAAGCTTGCAAGGCAACTTCAAAAATCCCATGGCCATAGGCATTGGATTTAACAACAGCAATAATTTTAACCTGAGGTTTAAGCAGTCGTTTAATTTGCCTGATATTATGATCAATTGCTCTTAAATCTATATTGATCCAAGCAAGTGGAGCTTTCACTTTTCACCTCCTAAGTGATACTTTTCTATTATATATCCAAGTCTTGAACTTCTTGAGCATGAGCTTGAATAAACTCCTTGCGGGGCGCTACCTCATCGCCCATCAATGTTCTAAATAATTTATCTGCCCGAACTGCATCTCCAATAGTAACTCTATACATAGTTCTATGTTCGGGATCCATTGTAGTTGCCCATAACTGAATTGGATTCATTTCTCCCAAACCCTTATAACGTTGAATGTCTGCCACCTTTTTAACTACGTCCTCGCCAGCTTTTTCTAAAATTTTTTCTTCGTCATCTAGTTTTCTATGTTTAAATTCTTTGCCAACTTCTTTAGTACCAGTAGATTTCTTAATTTCAGACAGTATCTTATCTTTTTCTTTGTCAGAATAAGCATAGGCTTGATATTTGCCTCTTTTAATTAAATACAATGGCGGTCGGGCAATATATAAATATCCTTTATCGATAATATCCCGCATATAACGATAAAAGAAAGTCATCAACAATGTGCGAATATGAGCCCCATCTATATCAGCATCCGTCATAATTATAACTCGATGATATCTAATTTTATCAATATTAAACTGTTCACCAATGCCAGCGCCCAAAGCTATAATCAAAGATTTCACTTCATTGTTGCTAAGCATTTTATCAAGCCTAGCCCGTTCCACATTAAGAATCTTTCCTCGCAACGGCAAAACAGCTTGAAAACTTCTATCGCGTCCTTGTTTAGCACTTCCACCGGCACTATCCCCCTCAACAATATAAAGCTCACTCTTAGCTGGATCTTTCTGCGAACAATCTGCCAACTTGCCAGGTAAAGTCATTCCTTCTAAAGCTCCCTTGCGGATAATGGTGTCTCTAGCTGCCCTAGCGGCCAGGCGCGCTTTAGCCGCTAATAAAGTTTTATTAATAATTCTTCTAGCATCTGCGGGATGTTCTTCTAAATAACTGGAGAAATAATTGCTAAAAACAGAATCAACAGTGGTTCTAATTTCTGTATTACCCAATTTAGATTTAGTTTGTCCTTCAAATTGGGGATCAGGCAATTTCACACTAATAACTGTCGTTAAACCCTCTCGAACATCATCACCAGTCAGCGAATCATCATTATCCTTAATTAAATTATGTTTTCTGGCATAACTATTAATTGTTCTAGTTAAAGCAGTTCTGAAACCAACCACATGAGTGCCACCTTCAACATTGTGAATATTATTAGCAAAAGCAAATAAAAACTCGTTGTAATCTTCCGTATATTGAAGCGCAATTTCTATCCGAATATCTTTAATTTCTTTATCAACATAAAATGGTGGGGTGTTGAGAACGCCTTTACCATTGTTAATATATTCAACATAAGACTTAATGCCTCCTTCAAAATAGAATTTTTCAGACTGATTATTTTTTTCATCAACAATTTCAATTTTGACTCCTTTAGTCAAATAAGCTTGCTGACGCAAGTGGTCAATTATAGTCTGCCAATTATAATCATCTACCTGATCAAATATCAAAGAATCTGCTTTCCAAGTAATCCTAGTACCGGTCCATTTGGTAGCGGCTCCTTTTTTAACCGAAGCAACAATTTCACCTCGCTTATAGTCTTGGCTATATAAATTACCATCCCTCCCAACTTCTACCTTCATCCATTCTGAAAGGGCATTAGCAACCGATGCACCTACTCCATGTAACCCACCTGACACTTTATAACCACCGCCTTCGCCAAATTTTCCACCGGCATGCAAGGTGGTCATAATAGTTTCCAAAGCAGATTTTTTTGTAACTGGATGTTTATCAACTGGAATCCCACGACCATCATCTTCTACCGTAATCGAACTATCTTTATGAATAGTGATTAAGATTTTGCTGGCATGACCAGCCATAGCTTCATCAATTGAATTATCAACAATTTCCCAAATCAAATGATGCAGTCCTGTCGTGCCAGTAGAACCAATAAACATCCCCGGCCGTTTTCGAACTGGCTTCAGACCTTCTAATACTTGGATATCCTTAGCTTTATAACTACTACTTTTGGCAGCAGGTTTTTTAGCAGATTTAACTACAGAGATAGTTTTTTTTACCATCTTTGATTTAGCAGTTCCACGCACAACTGGAACAGGTTTTTTAGATGTCTTTTTTTGAGAATTTTTTTTGCTGGGCATTAATAAAAAATTATAAAAAACAAACAGTTAAGTGATTTTATTTGGGCATCACTCAACCCCCACAGAGGCCCCTGTGGAGCTACTATAATTATAACTAAAACTAACCCTTAAAACAAGCAGAATACAAACAAAATTATGTGCTCTGAGAACCTCTAATCTTGCCTCGATATTTAGTAATTATTAAATTAATAAGCCGGCTTTCTGTAGTCCTAATCTCGTGTTCGATTAGAGTCCTATCAAACGATTGTAATCTCACTCTTAAACCAATTGATCGCTTGCTATTTTTAAGTTGATAAATATCAAACACATTAACATCAATTATTAGTACTGAACTTTGTAAGATGTCATCTATTAAAAATCCAACTGAAACGGAGGTTGGTAATTCAACAGACAGATCAAAAGACGAAGTTGGATACTGACTAAAGGGCAGAAACTTTTTATCTATCTTAACCGATAATTCAAATAATTGGGCCAAATCTATTTCAGCCCAAACAGTAACCGGAGGTAAATCTAAATCATTAGCTAGCGATGGGCTAATTTCTTCTAAACTACCTAGAGCTTGTTGGTTAGATACGATTCTTAAAATATTAATATATTTATCATCATTTGGCCCAGGCACTGAAACAAATTTAATATTAGGAATGTCTTGAATAATGTGTTCTAACACTCCTCGCAAAACTCTATAAGCATCTTGCTGTTTAGAACTAACTACCATGGCTATTGATTTTCTTTCTAGTGGTAGTATTGTCTTTGGATCAAATTCAAAAATTGTATTAATCTCAAATAATTTAAGTTCTGTTTCTGTTTGATTATTGGATACAAATCGTAGCAAGTTTGGTCCTAAGCTAGAATTTAAATGAGTCCAATTAACATTTAAAGGATTAACCAGCTTGAGTCCAGGATCAAGTTCTATACCAGCCTTATTCGCTTGCGTCTGCCCTATAAAACTATGGCTGGGAGTTTCACTAAAACCTAATTTGACCAGACAATCTTTAAGAGCTTCTATGTTTTGGTAATTCTGATTAATTGCCGGTGGATGCATAGTTACTATCGGCATCATCGGCTCTACCTTGTCTATACCTATTATCCGGACTACTTCTTCAGCAACATCTGCCAGCTCTTTAATATCTAATCTAAATAAAGGCGGGGTGACTTTAATTTTATTTTTTGACTGACGAACAGAAAAACTTAGATTTTTTAAAACTGAAATGATTTGTGAAGATGTTAATTCCATCCCTAAAAGATTATTAATCTCTTGAACCGATATTTCAATTTCCTTAAGGTTGGACTGATCATTGCCAACCTTGACTGTTCCTTTAGATATTAGCGCCCCAGGAATAAGCGATTGAATTAAATGCAAAGTTCTGTCCATTGCTAGTTGGCTTAGATAAGAACTCGAACCTCTTTCAAAACGCAGGGAAGCATCTGTAGATATTCCCAGGCTTTTTGATCCTCGCCGAATAACTATTGGGCTAAAATCAGCTATTTCTATAATTATTTCTTTAGTTAAATCATTAACTCCACTAATTTCTCCTCCCATAATTCCAGCTATGGCTAGAGGCGATCTTTGATTAGCAATTAATAAAACTTCGGGGTTTAATTTTTGCTGTTGACCATCCAAAGTCAGAATTGTCTCATTGGCTTGAGCCTGGCGAACAATAATTTTTTTATCTTGCACTTTACTGGCATCAAAAATATGAATTGGTTGACCAGTCTCCAACATCACCAGGTTCGATATATCAACTAAATTATTAATCGATCTAATTCCCCCACTAATCAATTTATCTCTTAACCATTCCGGAGACTGGGCTGTTTCTATATTGCCCACCCACCGCGCACTATAATATGGACAAGCCTTCTTGTTTTCTATACTAATTTCAATCTTTTCAGATGTTTTAAGCGAAGCTTCTTCATTGAAATCTGTTTTGAGTGGAATTTTCCAGGGTTTACCCATCGTGGCTGAAATTTCCCTAGCTATACCAATATAAGAAAGATAATCTGGCCGATTGGATAAAATTTTTAAATCTAGGATGGCATCATTGCTCATATCCAATATTTCATTAGCTGGCCGGCCGACAGAAGCACTGGCCGGCAAAATTAAAATGCCAGTAGATTTTTCTTCCCTGGCCCCTGGCCGGGCAGGCGGGCAGGCAAGTCCCAATTCAGCTCCACTGCAAATCATACCCGTTGATTCTATGCCTCTAATTTTAGTTTTTTTAATTTCTCCACCAGACAATTTGCTTCCCACTAAAGCTAATGGAACTTTTTGTCCAACCTCAATATTGGAAGCTCCGCAGACAACCTCCACTTGTTTTCCGCGACCAATATCCAAAACTACCAAATGTAATTTATCAGCATTAGGGTGCGAATTAATCTTTAAAATCTCTGCTATTATCACACCAGTATAGCCAGGACTCAAAGAAGATGTAGATTCAACTTCAGTAATATGTAAATTAATCAAATCTGCCAGTTCAGATGAACTAAATTTGAAATCTACTAATTCTTTTAACCAATTATATGAAAACTTCATCCCGTTAAAATTGTTTTATAAATCTTAGATCTCCACTCAGAAACAATCTGATATCATTAATATCATATTTCAGCATAGCTAGCCTTTCGACACCTACTCCAAAAGCAAAACCAGAATACTCGTCAGGATCAATGCCTACATTACGTAGAACCTGAGGATGAACCATGCCACAACCCATTAACTCCAACCATTTATCATTAAACCAAACATCTACTTCAAAACTAGGTTCTGTAAAGGGGAAGAAGCTGGGACGAAATCTAACTCGATAATTCCCTCCTAAAATCCGTTTAACAAAATAAGTGATTACAGCTTTAAGATGAGCCACTGAGATATTTTTATCTATCATTAACCCTTCCATTTGAGAAAAAACAGCTGCGTGAGTAGCATCCTCTGCTTCATAGCGAAATGTCCTGCCGGGAACCATAATCCTAATTGGAGGTTTATGGTCCAACATATATCTAATCTGGACCGGGGAAGTATGAGTTCTGAGTAGTACACTATTTTTACTACCCTTGCCTTTCTTGAGCCAAAAAGTATCCCATTCGTCTCTAGCGGGATGCTCTGGTGGGATATTAAGCATATCGAAATTATATAATTCCAGCTCTGCCTCTGGTCCCTCAGCTATCTCAAAACCCAACTCAATTAAAGTATCTATCAATTGTCTAGTAATCAAAGTTATGGGGCTCAAATGCCCTGTAACTAGATCAATTCCAGGCAATGTAACATCTCTTTGCATTAATGTCGTTTGCTGGGCAACCAACAACTCAGCCTGCCTAATTTTTGCCATTTTTTCTATGGCAATTTTAGCTTGATTAGCTATGGCTCCAATTTGCTTGCGCTCCGCCAAATTTAAAGTGCTTAATGATTTAAGAATTTGGGTTAGTTTAGATTTGCGACCTATAAACTTGGCCAAAACAATTTGCAAAGATTTTTCATCACTTTGAGCTATGGCAATTTTAGCTTGATTAATTATTTTTTCTATTTCTTCCTGCATAAATTCAACGTTTAAAATACATATCTAAAATAACAGCAATTACTATTACCGATAAGCCATTCCACCAAGTTAAAACATGTATAGTTTGCATAATCAGCACAATTGTAAAAACAATACTTAAAATTAACCCCTGTCTAACAGATTCTGGCATTATGTTAATTATTTCTAATGTGCCCTTTTTAAATTTGTATAAATAAAAAAATGGAATCGATAATCCGGCCAGTAGGATTAAAATACTTAAAAACATCATAGCAAAAACTACCCAGCTTGATTCATTTGGATTAAAATTACTGATAATTAAAACCATAGCCACACCTGCCATAAAAGCGGCTAATATCATTCCATATAAACTTTTGGGTAATCCCTCCATATATTAATTCTAACATTATCATCTGGATCGTATGTACTAAAAAGCCCCGAATAATAATCGGGGCAGTAATTTTTTATATTCCATTGAATTATTACTAAACGTATCTTTGAGCGCGTCTGGGTGGAAAAAGCTCTAAAATCGGTATTTTTAGGGCTCGTGAAAGTTTCTGCTTAGTGCTCTTCGTAGGATTTGAGGAGAGCCCACTTTCAATGAAATAGATAACTATCTGGCTAATACCACTAGCTTTCGCCAATTCTTCAGAGGTCATTGATTTTATGTCCTTATAGTAACGCAAGCGGTTCACTTGTTGGCCTCCTTTTCTTTCTGACTTTTCCAAGTGGTAATTTTTTAAGTAACAATAAGTTTAAATATAAACTATAATTCACTCCTGGACAATACTTTTTTACTGTTTATGTAAGAAAAAGGCTGACAAACCGCCCTAAAATATAAAATAATTTGACGCTGCCAGCCTTTTAACCAAAGTTGACTTTAAAGAGTTACCAAATTGGTACTCAAGGCCAAACTAAGGCATAAGATGCTTACCCGATCATTGCATCAATCTCAAACTATTCTTATGGTCCCTCACTTTAAAGTGGAAACCGTAATTTCCTAAAGGTGCAAAAAGTTTCAATTTTTTGTTTTTATTTTAGAATAGGGATCGATCAGGTATCCCGAAATCGAATAGTGAGAGAAAGAGGTTCACTAAGATATTTTTGTTACTAAACCACTCTCTCTAACCATTCACTACTATTTATTAATGTGCTCAGCAAATTATAATATCATAATAAAAATAAGCCTCTATGTCAACAATAATTAGGCTAATTAGACAAAAAATATGCTTTGGGAGCTAAAAGTTTATCTATGAAATTAACAACTTTAACCAAGTTATCCACACTTTTTCCACATTTCTCAATCTATTTGGCAATCATGATAACGATTAATCAGATTGCACTTCCACTTCCTTAAACCCTGTAATGGATTTTCTGATAACTTTACCGTAATCATATTCCAATAATCGACTATCAAGCACCCAAACTTCATTAGTCTTAGCATATACACTAGCCAAAGCGACTTTAAAGTTAATAATTGTTTTAGGCAGCGCATAGTCAATAAAACTATTACTAAACTTATCAGCTGCCAAAAGTTGAGAGGTTTTACCAAAAGACTCAAAAGGCAATTTAATAAAAACTAACCTGTCTAAATTAGAAATAGCAGGCAAAAAACGATTTAAATTATAATAATTTAACAGAAAAGCAAAATTGCTTTTCGATTCAAGTTTGCCACGAAGCATCTCAATATTGCCGGCTGTGCTACGGCTAATTATATTAAAATCAAGTATAGGCTGGTATTTATCAAAAAATTTATCTACCGCTAAGGCATTCGGAAAAACCACAAGAGATTTGTCTGGTTCCTGTCCTATCCAATTTTTCAAATAACCATCAATATGCTTTTGGTAAGTAACCGCTTTAGGGTTTGGCAAACCACGCACCCAGATAATATCTTTAATCTCCCCCGCAGGTTTGCTTTGAATACTTTTAACTTCGACTTGCTGATTTAAAATACTGGATATAAAACTATAACTACCATTAACTAACACTCCATTGGAAACAATAGTTATCTTTTTGTTATTTAAATTAGACTGCCAGATATTGAACGGAGCGTCTTTTAAAATCCGCAATAAAACCACATCATTAAAAACATCTATATAAATTTTACAAGCTTTATCAGGGTCTAATAATAAATTAAAATGTTCAATTAAATCCTGGGTATGTGTTAATTGGCGTTCCAAAATGGCTGGGGGTTCTAAATTAAGATCGGCAATTGAATCTTTATAATCAGACAATATCTTAATTACACCATTAAGATTATCTTTAAGACAAACCCCGTTTTGAGTGGTAAAAAATGATTTTTCTAACTCAATGCTTTCGCCAGTTTTTTGCTGGTCTTGCCAAACCAAACCTAATAAAGCAACAGTAATAACTAAATGGGTGCCTAGTTCATTCAAAATTTTAAAAAGTTGATCAGCTACCTTATTGTCTGTTACAAAATCGTGCACAAAATCCCGACGAGAAGAAACCACAGCATTGAGATAAGCTGAAGTAATTGTTTTGACTTGACGCTCTAAGGCAAAATCATCAAATTCCAGCCACTGAGGAATAAATACAGCTCGATCTTCTGGTAAATTATTATTTTGAATTAATTCCCAAAAAGTAGAAAAACTCATGACTGTTTTTTGGGGCAATTGAAATTTATTAAACTGCCAAGGCATTAATTTCTGCTCAAAAAGATAAAATTCATCTTTAGTGAAATAAAGTTGAGAAGGATTAAATTTTTTAGCATCAGTTTCTGTATTAATTAAAATCTTAATAATCAATCTCAGCTCTAAGACATCTAATTGAGGTTTGGACAAAATAAACTGAAAACGATCTTCATCTAATAACAGGCTGGCAGGATATTGTGGAGTTAACCCTAAAGAATTCCAATTCATACCATTAAAAACATCATTACTAACAATTAAAATGCTTGCTGGGCAAGACTGAGCCAAGGAGATATTAGCTAATAATTGGTTAATCTGAGGCGGGAGTTCAAAGATATTAAAACCAGAGGTAATAGAATCAACATCTATAAGTTTATTAATATCAAAATTTACTGGTTCGGGCATATCTGTAGTCTGATCAAGAACCCGATATTGATTAACTGAAGCTATGTCATTTTTAAATATAAATCCCCAATCCCAATTAGACTTTTGCACTAATAAATTAATTTTTTCTTTAATTGGCTGACTGAAATTATGAGCATAGAACAACAATAAATCATAGAGTTGAACTGTAGCCAAAACATCGTCCATAGCTCTATGACTAGGCCGATGGTTAAACTGATAATAATATGAGAGGAATTCCAAACTATAAAACTTTAGTTTGGGTAAAATAGTATGAGCCAATTCTAAAGTATCCAGTTTAATCCCCGGCAAATTGATGCCATTAGCCTTAAGAAAATCCAGATCAAACCCAATGTTATGTCCTAGTATAGGATTATCGCCAACAAATTCTAAAAGCTGTTCTTTGATTGTTTCAATTGCTGGGGCATCGATAAGGTCATCAGGTTTAATACCAGTCAAAACCGAGACTGTAGCATTAAGTTGATTGGAACGATTTGGTTTAACTAATGTCTTAAACTTATCGATAACCTGACCATTTTTAAGACGAACAGCCGCTATTTCAATAATGCTATCTTTCTTCAAATCCAGACCCGTAGTCTCAATATCTAAAACTATAATATCTTCCATCCCGTTAGAAATCCTCGGCGAAAAACAATTCTTCAGAATTATTTTTACGCGCAGTTAGTAATATAAACTTATTTAACATGCTTATCCCTTTATTATTAACATCTTTATTATATTAAGGCTGGTTTCTAACGGGATTCATTTTATTAATTTTTTACAAGAGTAATTTCCAAAGTTTGAGGAGTAAAATTCACTACTTCTACCCCCTTTGGGATTTTAAACATGTCAGGACTTATATCAATAGTATTAATTCCACTTAAACTGCCCCGCAAATCTAAATCTAATAAAGTATTGGATCTATTAAGTTCGGCTAGTTTAGTTGGGGATCCAGACAATATCACTGTAATAGTAGTCGGCGACAAAGAAGTTACACTTAAGCCTTCTGTTATATTGGTATAACTGGGTAATAAAATCAACTGACGATTATTGGATGATATCCCAATCTTAACTTTAACATTTATTAAATTAACACCTAATAAAATAGTTTTTGATGGAACTGTAACTGATACTTTATCTGTAAAATCGCTTGACCGACCGGCCAAATCTATAGGGGTAGTAACCAAACTGTTTATTGATTCTAAAATCTCAGCATCTCCTTTTATAGTTAAAGCTACAGGGTCAAATTCTATAATTGATAACCAATAACCAGCTGGCAGTTGATTAACAAAAGTTGGTTCAAACCCAAGAGTTTTAAAACTCTCCCCTTTCTTGATTTGTACCGAAACTACAACTTGAGCTGGCAAAAAAGATACATTAGCTAATTTTTGGCCCATGGCATTTCTGATCTCCGGCTGGCCAGAAGCTGAGAACGAATTCCTTTTATTATCCACATTTATCGAAACAAAAGCACCAGCTTCAGGATTAACAACACCACTAGGACCAAAGACTTTAACCACTTGTGGAGTAATACCAATACTATCTAAGCTATATCCTGAGGCTGGAAAACCAATTGGGTCAGCGATTAATTCCACCGAAACTTCTACCTTTGGCACCAATGTTATATCAAAGACCTGTGGATGATAATTAACAATTTGGACATTTTTTAAATGAACCGTTATTTGTGGCTGCAAATGATGCTGACCCAAAGAATTTATCCCATTAAAATCTAAAATTGCATCAATGAAAGTGCCTGTTTTTAGTTTAGTGTGATCTAAAACCCTAGAGCGAGCAGTAACTTGCAAGGTGGTTAGATTTTCATTTATAGCTAATGTTTCATCTAAATTAACGACCTGAATCGGAACATCAAGTCTAAAAGAACTGTAATTAAGATTAAAAACCACCACCCAAACCAGGATGGCCAATAAAACTATAAAAATTAACTGCGCTGTCCAATTAAATCTCATTTATTGGCAAGTAATATTGTCTTTAAAACTCTTTCTAAACTGCCCGGAGCTAATTTTGAATATGAATTTTCCCCATAAAGCAAAGATAAGTTCTCGGTATGTTTATAAGTGATGATGACAACTGTATTCCAATGTAAAGCCACTTGTTTAAGAACTGGATTAGATAAACTAAAAACAAATTTCTTTGGAGATACTACTGTTAGAGTAGATCCTGTCGCTGTAATTATGCCATTATCTATAATCAAAGCTCCAGAGGATAATCTAGAACGATGCGAAAAAATATCTAAGACAAACTCTTTGTTGAAAGGAGTGTATAAAGCAATGCCATTCTCAGCCAAGCGGCCTATTGGCTTGGATGTTTTGATAACCAATAAAGAAGGTATCTTAGATTTAGATAAAGTTACGACCGTATCAGTTAATTGACGAACAAAACTGCTTAATTCATGACGATCCAAAAGTCTAATCCTATCACGATTCTTTTGATGATTAAACGAGCTTTCTATTAATTTTTGAATTTCCTGGCTGTAAATTAATACTATTGCTACTAAAAAAGCCGTCAAAAGCAGAATAGATATGTAGAATAAAGCTATAAATCCTAAAAATTTGCTGGCAAAAACCAAAAATAAAATACCAAACAAGCTGGGCAGTACTCTAATTAATAAAGTTCTCCTAATCTTAGTCCAAACCCAGTAGAGCAACACAACTAGTAGTAATATATCTAATAATACTACTAAATTAAAAACGGAAGATAAGCTACCAATTGATAGATTTATCTGATCTAACAATAATTGATATCCATCGATAAAATAAGTTTTGATGGCTTCGTATGACATACTTTTGCTAAACTTTTACTGCATTTATTATACCTTGAAAACTCCACCCTTCTACAATTTGTCAAATATATCCATTTTAGGCGAAATCTACAAGGCTGTTCTGCGACGAGCTCTCTGAGCTTTAAGAATGTTGGTCTTATATGCTTTCTTTTGAGCCAAAGTTGGTTTGCTTTTCTCTAGTACATTCCGTCTAGGTTTGTAAAGATGGTAATTAATCTCGAAAACTTATCCAAGTTTCGCTTTTAAGTTTAGCTAAATGTTTGAGTAAGGCATAGATAAACACGATAAGTCCCAGTTTTTCTAACCCCTCTTCTGCTGCTATTAACAGAAAATAGTTAAAATCGTACCCCCCAAGCTTGGTGACATAGTAACTTCCCAACATCTCTACCCCCAGCGCGCCACCTATATACAACAAACCTGCCCAGAAAATTAGCCAGCGGATGCTCAAAGATAAATTCTGCCAAAATTTAAAAAGCCAAAATGCTAACACTACCAATAGAAAAAAAGCTGGTATTACCCATGCGTAATAGAATATCCCTTCCCGGATTCCTAAAGCATCCCTTACTAAAACAGATAATGTTTCGTGAATTGACGATCCTTCATCAATACTTAAAAACAGGAAAATCACTGCTAGAATCTTCCAGTATTTGGCAAAAGCATCTTTGGCTAAGGTTTTGATTGTTCCTGTCATCCACAAAATACCACTGGAAGCTAAAAGCAATATAATGGCAAACCAAGTAGGAATACTAATCTCCTCATTCATGTTAAAACGATCTATGTAAAGCGATAGATGCGTCCAGCCATTAATATGCCAAAGATATTGACCGAAAATATGCAAAACTAGCAGTATGCTCAAAACAGCCAAAAGCCACATCAAAACTTTCCTTGCGGGAACAATTAATTTTGCCATAAACCCATATTAAACATTTTTTACACATAATTAAAGCTACTAGAACTTTTTATATAAGAAAATCTGCCACAATGGGGCAAATTTTCTAATAGATAATGCCGCGCTGCAATCTAAAGTATGCTGAATGCTAACCACCACATAAAGATGCCCATGACAATCCACAATATCCCAATCATCCCAATACCAGTACCATAGAATCTCTTGACCAATACTTCAGTCCACTTAGGTGCCCACATCCCTAGTGCGCCCTTAAGGACAGTGAGATAACCAAATATCGGAATGAGGATACCCCAACCTAGAGCAGTGTCTAGACGATATTCTACCGACAAGATCCATAAGCCAAAAATAGCTATTATGGTGCTGTGTAGCTGCCAGCCGGCCAATCCTGGTTTTTCCTGGGTGGTTACAAGTATCTCTTTCTGAAACCAACGGGGGGCAAAGATTGCTGGAATACCATACATCAGTGACCAACCGCCAAATAAGAAAGCGATAAGACCAAATGTTGTAAGTTCCATAAAACCCTCCTTAATTAGTTAATATACATCTTTATTATGACATAAATAAAAAAATTACTTCTCGTCAAGAATTTTCTAGTACTAGAGCTAATTACTCTAAACGGCTCGTCAAAATACTTAAACTACCTGCCCTGTCATAGCAATGAGAGTAATTATGATGGCGTGTGCAATAAAAGCTAAAATTATAAACTGATAGAGTTTAATCTTAGAAATCCCAAGCAAAGCTATGCCAACTTCATCAGGAAAAGGTAGAGCCACGATAGCTATACCAAGCACAGGAAGCAGCCATTGAAAATATGTGTTTTTGGCAAGCTTGCCCCAAAAAGATTTAGGAAACTGTTTTGCTAGACGCTCGGTATCCCCGAAAATATGCTTTCTCACAAACATAAAAATTAGATAATCCCCCACAACTGCACCAAACCCAGCAATGAGTCCTATTGTCCAAGGTGACATAACCTCGCCAAGCGTATGGAAAATAATGATGGTCGTAGCAACTGTAAAAGTAAATACAAACAAAATCCCAGTAAAAAAGATGCCAACATAACTCCAATCACCCAAGCCCAGAAGAAATTCATGAAAAGGTTGGTATTGCGATAATCCAAATGCAACAATAATTGAAATACCAATCAACGGCCAATTTGTACGAGGAGTGGTTGTTCGTGATGCCATAAATTCAGTATATCATTAAGATAATCTTCAACGACTCCCTGGCCGCGTCCTGTGACAACGGGCAGATGTTCGAATTACTCTAATCTCTTAAAAGACTTTCTCTAGTGGCCTGGTCAGTATTTAATATGAACCAATCACGAAGTCGCATCCATACTTTACCCAGCTCGTTTTTCCCTTGTTTATCAGCTCCCCAACCCCAGCAGGAATCTTTTTCAGAATCTTCAACCAATGGAATATCGCCAGTTTGTAGAAGCTTCTCCTGAACATATGGATGTTGCATTAATTTGTGTTTACAAATATCTTCCATAATTTCTACTTTGGTATCTTCCCAATTGTTTGGAGCTTTATCTGCATTAGCTTCAGCAATTTTAAAAGCATCGTGGGCACTACGAGCATTAAATATCTTTTCGACTAATTCTGGTGCTGTATCAAAAAAATGGGATGCTTGATAAGCATGTTCTGATGTCGCCCAAACTCTTCCCTTCCATTCCACTTGAAAGCTGGAAAAGTTAGAGAAAACATAGAATTCTCTCTCATAAAAACCGATTACATCACCAGATGTGGCAAGTTGCGGATCACGATATTGTTTTAATTGCGTTGGCATATATTTAGTATATCACCAAGATAATTTTCAATGGCTCCCTGGCCGCGTCCCGTGGCAACGGGCAGGCAACCGTTGCCTGCCCGGCCAGGGAGCCATTGAGTTTTTGTTTCTTACCCCGCCCACTATCCAGTGATTCGAGTAAAAGAAAACCGCTCAACATTTATTCTTTGAGCGGTTTGGGAGATTTTGGATTGATTGGCTTAGGTGGTGGCTGAAACCGGCAACAGTGTGGACAAAAACCTCCGTGCTCCGACTCAAATTCCTTGTCACACCAATGACAAATGAATTTCTTAAGTTTTTTCACCATAAGACCTTACCTCCTTGTTTTCAAAGTAATAATACTATATCAAAAAACTAGCTCTCAGTCAAGGTTTTTATCGGATTGTCCCGCCCATTATCCAGTGATTTGGGTAAAAGAAAAGCCCCAATTTGGGGCTATTTGATTGCAGACATACTTTAGGCTCACTGTTTAACAGCAATTTTTGTTCCAGGGGGAGCAGCTATAGATATAACTACCTTATTGATAGTTATTGTAACCTTTTGCCCCCTAACTGCAACTAAAACATCTTTGGGGGTCGTTTTAAGATCCATTGCCTTCTTGACTTCATCTGCAAGATCTTTGCCAATGGGGTTTAAGTCACACAAAAGGACTCTACGTAATAAATTCTCATCAACATCTAAAGCATTAGCTATGCTCTTTACTTTCTTCTTCTGGGTAAATGGCTTCCTCTGGCTTGTTTCAATTCTGGAAAAATACCCAGGGTCAGTTTCCGTTGTTTCACAGACATTAAAGATTGTCAGTCCCCGGACTTTTCTAATATACCTTAGGGCATCTCCAGGTAGAGAACTCTTCGTCAGTTTCAACCGAGCCATTGTATACAACATCTCCTTTCAAGGTAGATTCAATTCAGTGATACTTCAATATATCAAAAACCTACTCTCAGTCAAGGTTTTTATCGGATTGTCCCGCCCACTATCCAATGATTTGGGTAAAAGAAAAGCCCCGAAATTAATCGGGGCTATATTTTTTATAAATTACTTCCCCCAGACTCTATCGACCTTACGACACAAGCGCTTGAGTGGGAACTTGCCCCAGAAATCTGTCTCTTGACCTGGGAAGGTGTAGTGGGGAGCAAAACCTGTTACCTGTAAAGACTTAAATTTTTTATACAGGTATGGATCAATTAGCTCCAACAATTGCTTTAATGGGGCAACAAGAGTCTCAGCATCCATTGGAGCACTCGTTATGCCAGTTTGCTCAAACTCGTCACAGATACAACGCCCTTCTGATGAACCACCGGATGACCGAAACAATTCATCTGAGGTAAAAAACTCAAGAATTTTAGTATATGGGAACTCTATTAACTCATGGTATGGGTCAGACCAATTATTCTCATCCTCAATCCACTTTGAATGTGACCAAGAATAATATACTTTGATTGACCAGTATTTCCTAGAGATGCCATCCTCGATTGAACAGTATTCCCTGATGATACTGTCATCGAAATGTTCATGAAAAATCAGTTGGACTATCAGGGCATTTGGTCCTGAGAAAAATAAATACGATTCCTGTGTAAACAAGGAATCAACATGGTATTGATTTTTATGACTATTCATGGTTATCCAAGCCATAAAATCAAATCCCGAAGCTTTCATAGCTTCGATAATGCTCTGGAAATACTTTTTGGGCATTGTTTTAGCTATCATGGTATACCCCTCCTTAAAGGGTTGGGTGCAAAACTTAACCTTAGCTAGCACCAAAAGTAGGATGTCAAAGTAGTTTCACTGTATCAAAAAACCCGCTCTCAGTCAAGGTTTTTATTGGATTGTGCCGCCCATTATTCAGTGATTTGGGTAAAAGAAAACCACCTAAAAAGGTGGTTATAATTAAAATCATTGTTTATCAATCCACAGGCCGCCTGCTGTTATCTTGAATGGATCAATCTCATTTATAAGGTCAATAATAGAGAGGTTCTGTTGATTTCCAAGATCTTCTACAACTTCAGCTGCTTCTAGAGAAAACTCCTCAAGACTGATTTCCGCACCTTTTCTAACAGCAGCTATAAGATCGAGTTGTCTGGGGGTATAAACAATACTCTTTGCCCAATCAGGTGCTTCTTCGGCTAAACGAGTAAATATGGGGGCAAGCTCTCGATCAGCAAAGGATATTGCATCGAAATATGTCCGCCGATCCACTGACCCATAATCCTTATCCACCGTTGCAGATACAAGCTCTTGCAATAAGACATGCTTTAATAGCGACTCATACCGTAGCACAATCTTTCGCAACCAGTTATTAAGCATCTGTAGATTAAACAAATCAGCTGCTTGAATAAGCTTGTTTCTGAAATCTTCGACTAGATCTCTGAATTTAGAATTTTCAAGCCACTTAGCTCGCAGATACTCATCTCGGACCGCTGTCATGAGTGGATGATCCGGGATAGTCTTTCCCCTAATCATATCCAGCCACATTTGTAGAAGCATAAGATATCCGACAACCCTTTCTCTGTGCCATACTCCACTAGAGATATCGTTCAATCCACTATTCAGCCATTGATTGGCTGTATATTCATCACCATCAAATGAATAACTGAACCACCATTTAAGAATCTCAAACCTTAGTGACTCATCAGAATCCCACTGATCTCGAATATCGACTAAGTAGTCGTAATAAGTTTTTTCAACGGGCACATCGGCACCTCCTATTTGTCAAATTTGATTCATTACTAATTTAAGTATATTAAAAACTAGCTTCTGGTCAATAGTTTTATAGTCCTAGAGCTAGTTTTCCTAGATTGGTGGGTTTAAGGAGGATTGGCGGCTAAAAACGCAGAATGAGAATATCGAGAATATCTAGCTTCGGGCATTCTGCCAGCGATACAACAACTTACGCGCCTCTTCTAATAGTACAATTGACGGCGCTATCGCCAGAATCACCAGCCAGTCGCGAGCAGAGAGGGCTGTGGTATGTAAGATAGCTTGCATTCCGGGCTGATAGATCGCCAGCAGCTGCAATAAAACAGCAGCGACTGTGGCTATGACGAGAAACTTATTGCCTAACGGATTCATCTGCAGTAAGGAGCGAGACGAAGAACGACAATTCCAAGCATTAAACCATTGAAAAGCGGCTAAAATAGTCAGCGTCATCGTCCATAAGTGCAACATATCCTCACCACCAAATGTCAGCCAATAATACCTAAATACCAAAAACGAACCCAGAGCCATTACCCCGGCCATTAGCACCATTCTCTGCCCCATCAAACCATCTACCAGCCACTGGCGGTGCGAATCAGCAAGATATCTTTTGACATAAGACAAGCTTAATGAAGCAGCGTCTTTCGGTTCCATAGCCAAGGCTACATCCAACAACCCGTCTGTGACTAAATTCAACCAAAGGATCTGCACCGCCAAAATCGGCAGCGGGTACCCCAAGGCAATAGCCAGTGTAATCACCACAATTTCGCCCAGGCTGGTAGAGAACAAATACAAAATCACTTTCTTAATAGTAATGTGAATGTTGCGGCCCTCTTCGATGGCCGCCACAATACTGGTCAAATTATCGTCCAACAGCACTATATCGGCGGCTTCCTTGGCTACCTCAGTGCCAATCAACCCCATCCCCACACCCAGATCGGCAGCCACTAGCGAAGGAGCGTCATTCACTCCATCTCCAGTCATTGCGACAATCTTGCCTTGCTGCTGATAAGCCCGTACTATGCGTAGCTTGTGTTCAGGCGTAGCCCGGGCAAAAACAGATATCTGCTCAATCCGAGCGGCCAGCTCATCATCAGTCATGTCTTCCACTTCCCGACCAATCATCACCTGATCACCGGGATGATAGATACCAGCTTCCTGGGCGATGGCTTGCGCGGTCACCTGGTGATCTCCCGTCATCATTACAATCTTCACCCCACCAGCCTGTGCCTTTTCAACGATCTCTTTAACGCCGGGGCGCAGACCATCATACATACCAAAGAAACCTACCAAAGTAAGCGCTGGCATCTGCTTGCCCGACACCTTCTCTGGCACATCCCATAACTCCCCTGCCGCCAGCACCCGCAAGCCCGCTGCCGCCATGCCGGAATATTCTGCTTCCGCCTGCCGTAAGAGTTCGGGCGTCATCGGCTGCAGCGTGCCATCTAACTGTTTTACAAACTTACATAGCGCCAACACCGCTTCTGGCGCACCCACCACCTTTAGCCAGTTGCGACCAGCTACGCGGTGAATGGTAGCATGGTATTTGAGCTGCGGCGTGAACGGCAAATCAAAGATTAATGGTGAAACTTGTTCCATCGTGTCCTTATCCAGCCCTGCCTTTGCCGCCAGTACAAACATAGCCGCTTCAGTGGGGTCGCCAGACACCCGCCAAGTGGATGTGCCCTGTTCTGGCACCGGACGGGCATCAGCACAAAAACCAGCTACCTGCGCCATATAATGAAACTCGCGGTCATCCAGTGGTTTAATAACTTTGCCATCCAATTTAACTTGCCCCGACATGGCATAGCCGGAGCCACTGATTATAAATTCTTTGCCGCACATTCTTATTCTGCGAATTACCATTTCATTCCGAGTGATGGTGCCGGTCTTGTCCACTACTACCACTTGCGCTCTCCCCAGCGCCTCCACTGCCTGTAGCCGTTTAACTAAAACGTTGCGCTTGCTCATGCGCCAAACGCCGGTGGCCAACACTAAAGTAATTACTATCGGCAGACCCTCCGGCACCGCCGATACCGCCAGTGCTACCGCCACCTTAAACATCTCCAGCGGCACAATGCCGAGCAGTATGCCCAAAATAAACACCATGACGCTTAAAGATAAAACTACCAATAAGATAATCTTGGACAGATGATGAATGCTGCGCGTCAATGGTATTTGGGTATTGATGGTAGCAACCTGTTTGGAGATTTTCCCGATGATAGTATGCAGCCCCGTATTTACCACCACAGCTGTGCCGTGGCCGGTAGTAATATGCGAACTCTGCCATGCCATATTGGTCTGGTCAGCCAGCTCTAATTTGGGGTCAGCCATAGCTTGGATATGTTTTACGATTGGCTTCGACTCGCCGGTAAGAGCCGCCTGCTCTACCTTCATATTGTTGACTAAAAGCAACCGCACGTCAGCCGGCACTTTATCCCCCTCCCGCAAGATGATCACATCACCCGGCACTAGCTCGTTCTCGCTAACTTGCATCTCCCGTCCATCTCGCAGAACCGTCACGCGTGCCACCGCGAATCGCCTTAGCGCCAGCAGGGTGTTTTGCGCGCGCCCTTCCTGAATCGCACCAACGACAGCGTTAATCAGCAGTACAGCAAAAATAATGGCGCTATCTGCCACTTCCCCCATCGCAAAAACCACCGCGCTAGCCAGCAAGAGAATATAAATCAGAGGGCTTTGGAACTGACGCAGAATAATTTTCCACCAACTATCAATCTTGGCTTCTAATAATTTGTTAGGACCGAACTTTTGCAATCGGCGTTGAAATTCTTCCGTGCTTAAGCCAGCGGCCTGTGTATGTAATTGATCCAATACAGCTGATATTGTCAGAGTGTGCCATAATACCTTTTTTACAGGCAATAATTTGTCCATACACTTAATATGCCATAAGTGAACCTAAGAAGCACTATGGTCGTTTGGCATCCTAAGGAGAACCCGCCTTCGCTTTCAGCTTCGGAACGGCCTCAGGCTTAGAAAGGCAGGAATGAGACACCTGCCCGAAGTGCACAACGTTGCAGGCGAGAATGAAACAGTGGCAAGGGGGATAAGTTCATTAGACAAATTAGGCAGACAGGCGCGTCCAGTAGGCCAGCAGTAAATGAGGTAGTTCTTCAAGTTGGTGCCAGAACGGAGAGGTCGCGCCGATAATCAGTAAGATAACCAACACTAACCCAACATATTTCACTACCCAATCGGGCAGACTGTAGGCGGGTTTCTGCCGACTTTTTTGCCGGGCACTCCATAATGTAAAAACTATCAAAACACCGGTGATCCCAGCACCGACGGCGCCAATAATCCCCAATACTCCAACAAAATCCCGAACTCCCGCCAACCACACCAATAACGGCACTGTGAAAGCAGCGATGAAGGCTAATTGATTGGGCAAAGACAGGTCACTATGATAGATCTGTTGGGCGGCCCAACCTAGCGCCAAGAAGCTGGTACTCATCGCCAAAAAGGCAAAAATATTGCCAATCGCCCAAATATTCGGACCTAGCGCATTGCCCAGTCCAACCGTGGCTACCGAGGTTGTATTCTCTCCCATCACTCCCACTACCACCAAAGCAAACAGCACGTACAACAACAGCGGAATCAGGCCGGCATAAATAATAGTTTGCTTAAAATGTTTCCTGTGGTCGTTTTTACCCAAAATTTCGTAGGCTTGCGGAATGGAGGTCAGCCCATAGCAGGCAAACAGGATTACGCCGTAAGGCAACAGCATCTTGCGCCAGTCAAACATCAGTAAGTTAGCCGCATCAATCTGGCCTTGAGCCAATCCAAACAAAGCCAAAATGATCAGAATAAATCCTAGCACCATCCACAGTTCAACCTGCTTGACGGTGTTAATCCCCCGCCAGATCAAATATGCAAACACTGTGTAGAACACCAGCGACCACATCCAGTCGGCTCCGCCAAATAAAGCGGACAAAATTGAACCCTGGGCAATCATATAAGCTAGCAAGGCACCGGAAATGGCAAACAGCAACACAATGGTTTGCACCAATTTAGCCTTGGGACCAAGGTACAAACCGACATATCCGGGAATCTGGTAAATGGCGGGAGTGCGTGAGTGTTACTGCTGCCTTGGTTATAATAGGTTTGTTTACCCTCTGCAAGAGTAAGGTCAAGTATAAACTTTATAACCTTTTCCAAGTATTTTTTCCGAGACTTAACAGCCTTAGCAAGTTGGGCATCATCAAGCGTGTCTATACTTGTCATATCTAAGCTCCTTTTCAAGATTCAATTCAGTGATACTTTAATATATCAAAAACTAGCTCTCAGTCAAGGTTTTAATGTAACTATTTTGGTAAGAAAAAACACCTGTAATTTAAATCACAGGTGTTGTGTTCTGCTTCGATATTTATACCAGAGAATAATAGTAACTGTAGTCACAAGAAGATATAAGCTTGAGGTTATCTTTAATGGTAAATTATTAAAGCTAAAACCATATATAATCCAGAAAGTAGTACCAACCCAATAAGACCACAGCATTTTAACGGATACTGCTCCAGAGCTTTTCTCTTTCCAAATCTCATATGGTTGCAATATGGCGACCCCTATATAAATCAAACTTAAAGAAAAGAAAAAGAAAGCTTTATAGGGCAGGAGCACGTCTACCAGAAAAATAAGTAGCATCGCCCAAAAGAATATCTTCTCTTGGCTACTAAACCCTTTGAACCTATATAATCCAATGAGAATCGGAATATGTATGGGAGCCATAACAGCACCACTAAACATAAGCGCTAAGCTGTTTATTGATATCCCGTAAGTGAAGATTACAGCAAAGATGAACAAATTAAAGATGAACAAACTTACAGGAACAGACACACCAGATTTCTTTCGCCAAATTTCTTTTTTTTGATCCCATGCTCCCCACGCTTCAATCAATGTGAACAGGATGGTTCCAAAAAAACTAATAGTTAAGGCATTTAAGCCCAAGTTGTTTAGTTCTATTAATTGGAACCTCCTTTGTGTTTTCTGTCAAAGAGCTGAGTTTACTGTATCAAAAAACTAGCTCCTAGTCAAGGTTTTAATGTAATTATCTTCAACCCAGAACCCTAAGAAAAAAATTTATTGGAATTTAAATAAGAAAAAATCACCTGTAAGGGTGATTTATATAATTTTCGATGGCTGTTCTTCTACTCTTGTGCTGAACCTCCTAGAATTTTATTCAAGTCAATATCAGGTAAAGCGAGTGTGCCTGATGCCTTAGTTTTTAACAAAAGCATCGATATGCCAGCTAAAGCCGCGAAAGCTACAAGCGCATATGGCTCTCCTACAGATACCCGTGAGAGAGAGTTCAATGAATCTGGTCGGATATCCCATGAGCCTGCTGGTGAATCTTCTTCCAATATCGGTGCATTGTATGGACCAGCTAAGATTTCCACTATACCGATAAGCGACAAAGCATTTGACCCATCTTCAACAATTGAACCTATAGGACCGATTTTTAGTACCGCGAATTTTTCCCAGGTATTACCAGACTCAACTTCTGGTGAAGATGGTAGTGGGTCTGAATATGCCACCTCAACTGGGTACTCTGCCAACTGAACAGCTTGCCATTGGCGAGGCACTTCGCTAAAGTGTCTAACTTCAGTAAGCTGATCTTTGCTGATACCGAAGCGTTGACAGAGGAATTGAAAAACCTGAAATAATAATTCTGCGGCAATATGACGAGATGAAGTGTCACTTGGCGTTTTACCCTCCATCAAAATCATCTCCTTATTGTTAAAGATTTCACCGTATTGGTGATGGCTTAAATATATCAAAAACACACTCTCAGTCAAGGTTTTTATATATATTAACTATTTGGAATGAAGATGTTTTTTGCGTTCGTTCTCGGTTAGATATTGTTTGCGTAATCTGATATCAGTTGGTGTTACTTCTAAAAACTCATCTTCACGCATTAACCCAATTGTTTTTTCTAAAGTTAGTTCCATTGGTGGGGTACATCGAACAGCCTCATCTGTACCCGATGCTCTTGTGTTGGTTAATTGTTTACCCTTGGTTGGATTAACGGGCATACTTGCCCCTTTGGCAGTATTACCAATAACCATACCTTCATATACTTCCGTACCAGGGCTAATATATAGAGTGCCTCTGTCCTGTAAATTAGATAACGCATAGGCCAATGCCTTGCCAGTAACCATTGATATCATTGAACCTAATTCGGTTTTAACAATATGACCAACGTGTGGTCTGAAATCTATAAACACTGAAGTTAAAATCCCTTTACCTTTAGTATCAATCACAAATTCGTTGCGATAACCTAATAGCCCACGAGTGGGTATTTCGAACAACATTTTAATTTCGTCATTTTCTGTTCCCATATTAATTATAGTACCTTTTCGTTTCCCAAGCTTTTCGATAACCACCCCAGACAATTTCTCTGGTACTAATACAGTTACTTCTTCAAAAGGTTCTAATGTTTGGCCATTTTCTTCCTTCAAAATTACTTCTGGCTGAGAAACTGCCAATTCGTATCCTTCTCGACGCATATTTTCTAGCAAAACAGCCAAATGCAACTCACCTCTACCACTAACCTTAAATTTTGCATCTAAAAAGTCGACTTTAAGCCCTACATTTACTTGCAATTCTTTTTCTAATCGTTCCTTAATTTTTCGAGAGGTTAAATATTTGCCCGACCTGCCGGTAAAAGGCGAAGTATTAACAAACATATGTAAAGAAAGAATTGGTTCATCTATGGCAATAGCTGGCATTGGCTCAATTGTTTCGTCATCCAATAATGTTTGGCCAATATAAATTTCTGGAAAACCGGCAATCATTACAATATCGCCTGCATAAGCTTCCTTTACACTTTTTTTTGCCATACCCTCAAAGGTAAATAATTTGCTAACTTTTCCAGTAAAAATCTTTCCGTTTGCATCTTTCACAAATAATTTCTGACCGTCTTTAACCGTACCTGTATAAATTCTACAAATACCGAATCTTCCCAAAAAATTATCGTAAGCCAAATTAAATACCTGCATTTTTAAAGGCTGAACATTAAGTTCGTCCCCAGAAGCAACTGGCACTTGTTTTAAAATAAGATCCAAAATTGGTGTAAGATCTGTCGATTCGTCAGACATATTTTTTTTGGCTATACCTTCACGACCAATAGAGTAAATCGTTTCAAAATTGAATTGCTCTTCGGTTGCACCTAAGTCTAAAAATAGTTCATATACAGCTTCCGTTGCCATTTTTACATCGGCTGCTGGCTTATCTATTTTGTTTAAAACTAAGATTGGTTTTAGACCAAGTTCTAACGATTTTTTTAATACAAATTTAGTTTGAGGCATTGGTCCTTCTGCAGCATCTACCACCAACAAAACTGAGTCCACAGAACGCAGAACTCGTTCTACCTCAGAACCAAAATCGGCATGGCCTGGCGTATCTAATATATTAATTTTGGTAGTAGGTCTTCCACTATTTTCTGCAGGGTAAAAAACCGAAGTATTTTTTGAATATATAGTAATCCCCCGCTCTTTTTCCAAATCATTTGAATCCATTGAAACCTCTTCGCCAACCATACCAGTCTGCTTTAAAATAGCATCTGTAAGAGCTGTTTTTCCATGGTCAACATGAGCAATAATAGCTATATTCCTAATCTCCATAATAAAATTACCCAACAAAAGTTAAAGCCATACCTTTTTGTGTACCTCGACCAGTTCGTCCAATACGATGTATATAATCATTATAATTTTCTGGTAACTCGTAATTAATTACATGGCTTACATTGTCTATGTCCAACCCTCTGGCCGCAACATCTGTGGCCACCAAAACTCTGGTATAACCTTGCTTAAATTTCTGGAGTGATCTTTGCCTAAAACCATGACTCTTATTGCCATGAATGGAACCTGCTTTTATCCCTCTTTCAATTAAAATATTTGAGAGCTTTTCTACACCATGTTTTGTTCTTCCAAATACTAAAACTTTTTTAAATTCTGGGGCTGTTAATATTTCTGTTAACACATCTACCTTAGCTCTTCCATTTAATCTAACTATATCCTGCTGAATAGTGCTTGGGGAGTCCTGCGTCTTTACTGAAATTGTAATAGGGTCTGTAAGAAATTCATCAACAATTTTTTTGATAGTTGGAGACATCGTCGCAGAGAAAAACAAAGTATGTCGAACACGAGGCATTTTTTCTATAACAAAACGCATATCATTTATAAATCCCATATCCAACATGGCATCGGCTTCATCTAAAACGATTGTATTTATGTCGTCTAGTTTTAAAACTCTACGGTTTACTAAATCTATGGTTCGTCCTGGAGTACCAATAACCAACTGGCAATTTTGGCGCAATGCACGAATCTGTGACTGAATATTCATGCCTCCAACACAAACGGCCGATCTTATCCCTGCCCTTGGAGCAAAACTTCTAAATTCTTGATCGATCTGTAAGGCAAGCTCTCTTGTAGGAGCTAACACAATGACTCTTTCTGAACGATTATTTATTAGCTTGTGAATTAACGGCAATAAGAAAGCTGCGGTTTTACCTGTTCCAGTATTGGCTAAACCAACCACATCCTTCCCGGACATGATCTGGGGGATTACTTTGTCTTGAATCGGAGTGGGTTCGCTATACCCCTTTTTTATAACGATATTGATTAAAGACTCATCTAGACCAAAATCAGTAAACTGATATTCAGGTTTGAACTGACCAACATCTGATGTTGTAGTCGCCTTATTTATAAATGTATCTAGGTTTAAAGAAGATTTTCTTCCCCTAGGAGGAGAGTTTCGTCTGCCAGCTGAGAATGACCTCTTATTTGGCGAGTTACTACTAAAAGACGAAGTATTAGATTTACCAAAACGAGACCCATAAGGTCTACTAAACTTTTTATGAAACTTCGACTGAGCTGATTTTGGTGAATTACGGTGCATATTATTCTAATTATTTAACTGATATCTGGTGGTGAGCAATAAAAAAATAAGACCTCACTAAAGAGGTCTGCCCTACACCTTTACGAGTACCGATTGATAGTGCCATAAAATTAGCTGAGTGTCAATAATATTTTCCTATTGAGCTCTTATATGGCCGTAGAACCATTCGGTTCATGACTCACCCCAGTACTATTCTGCACGGGGTAAATCCCGTACCGTATGGTATTGGGATGGCAGG
>SDBT01002498.1_pt1 | contig 32436 bp, 23 predicted proteins | sample 2277101 | NCBI WGS metagenome assembly SDBT01 (sample SAMN10404973, study PRJNA504765) | marine sediment metagenome | isolation source: marine sediment core GS10_PC15, 103 cmbsf | place: Arctic Ocean: Southern Knipovich Ridge | collected 2010 | reverse complement strand
CATGCTGCCAGAACACGCTTGCGAAGATCTAGTGAATAGGCTTCCATGCCGAATCTCCTTTCAACATGAAAGCCTATCAATATCTTGTGCCTGGCGCTAGACCCTAGAGTAATGCGCTCTAGCCCAAAGAAATGGGCCCGACCAAACTTCGGCCGGACCCAGGTACTACTGGACTTGAGTTTTTGAACTTTTTGAGATTACGACCTTCCCGCTAGGACGGCTGATCCTGATCCCCATTACAACCTAATTGATTAGTGGATGACTGTTCCGGCTGGGCGGCCGCTTGCTCGCCAACAATCTCAGCCAGCGACTCTTCGAATTCCTTCCTCAACCGAGCAACCTCGGCGGTTTTGTCTGCATCCAACCCGGCGGTTAGCTCAGCTAAGTGCTTACTGAGAGCTTCGCTGACGATACTGTACTGGTATTTTTCCGTGGTCTTGGCCAAGGCCCTAAGCCATCCGATGAGCTTTGCGGGCAGTTTATAACTGCCGCGCTTGCATGGCCCCCCAAACTGCTCGGCCTGGCTTACGAGTTGGATCGCCTCTACCGGCTCGGCCGGGGCCTCCTGGGCAGCAGACTCGTCAGTGTCGATCGAGACCTCGCAGGGAGGCTCTTCGACTGCCAGTCCCAGGCGGGAAATGCCGTACCGTGCGGGCCTGTCGTCGACATGGTCATCGGCGTCGGCCTGTTTACAGTAATAAAAGCCCAGCCTCCCTGAGATCAAATTCTCTTGATCGATCTGGTGTTCCAACTCGTCCGTATCCTGGCAGTAGGCTTGATTAGTCTCGATCATTACTGCGCCCTCACTTGGTAGTCCGCAATCGAATCGCTGGACAGGATGGTCTTCGACAGGCTCAATATGAACCGCTGGCCTTGTTTTAGCATCTCGACGGAATCCGGCAGGATCTGCACCAGTTTGGCCTGGTCGATAATTTCGCCCAGCGCCAACGTTGTGCCGTTGATAACTGCCCGACCCTCAGCCGAGCCCAACAGGATGCACGTTACGATGAAGCCACGAGATGGTTCTTCTTGTGCGGGCGCGTCTTTCGTGGCCTGTTGTGCGGAAGTTTCCAGTTGGGCTGGCGAGGACATCGGGCCTACTTCGGTTGAGGCAGTGGCGGCGGATGGAAGACGGGCTGCCTCATTACTTACAGCGGATGAAGGCTGCGTGTCGACTGACACCTGTGATGCGGTGTCGTTGCTCGGCATGGCAAGGGCAGACTGGTCCTGCTGCTTGGGCCGAGGAAATGATTCTTCGTCAGATTGAATGAGCTGATTTGTCTGGTGGGGGGCTGGGCTGATGTTGGCGCGTGCCGAGGAGGTTGTACCTGCCGGTCTAAGTGCAAACCAACCACTCGCAGTCGCTAACACTACCAAGGCGACCCCGATCGAACCGGCCACTTTAGTGTGGCTGGACCGGTCCACGGATTCGATTTCCGGCTGGTCATTTTGATCGCAGCCGGCTTGGTCAAAAGGGACTGTCTGGTGATCATCGCAGGCAACAATTTCTTCAGCGCCGGCGTCGGGCTCGTTGGGATCAAAGACAGTGGGCATCTCAGCAAGAATCTCCTCAGCCAACTCCTGGTCCGTGTCATCTGGATCCTCGATCACGGGGTCCGTCTCGTCGACGGGCTCAGGATCATCGTCGTGATACAGGTCGATATGTTCGGTGTGACAGATGTTATCGTGATCCTGGCTGGGGTGTGGCTCGGCATCGGCGGCCAGGACCGGCTCAGCCGGGACTTCTAGAGTCTCGACATTTTCGGACTGACCCTCAGGCTGTTGTGCTACTGTGTCGGCCTTTTTGGCAGAGCCCGATTTACGGTCACCAAACAGGGCCGCCGATGCCTTAGCACGAAAATCAAATACGGTGTTTTTATCTTCGCAGGTCAATTCTGCATCGTCTGCCAGGTCACCATCAATGCTGGACGTCTCGGCAGGGGGAGGTCCGCCGGTATCGAGCTCGACGGCAAGTTCCTGATAATCCTTCGAGGCATTTGATTGCGGGGCGTATTCCAGGATGCTTTTCCCGCTTGCTGGGCATTCCTGCATACGAACCGTCTCGCGCACTTTCGTTGCGAACACTTTGCCCGGCAGGCCGCGATTGAGCTCAGCCAGTACCAGCCGGCTAAGACGGGTGCGAGTTTCATACCGACATGCGACGATGCCAATCAATTCGATGTCATGGCCGAAGCCATCGCGGACATCATCCAGTGTCGTTAGCAAAATCCGCAACCCATCTAAAGCCAATATCGACGGCTCGACCGGTACGATAGCGTGCGTCGCCGCAAGCAATGCATTACCGATAAGGCGGTTACCCAAACTCGGAGGGCAGTCGATCAGTACATAATCGTACCTGTCTTCAAGCTCAGCCAGCACCATGCGAAGCTGGCCGCCCTGTGTTGGCCTGAGATCGTGAGCGATCGAGTCTAACTTACCGCAGGCCGGGGCGAGGTCTACCCCTTCGGCTACGCTTTCAATTGGTACCAACCCGCCGCCGGCCAACATTGCATCTGCCAGCCTTGGGTCGTCTTCCACGCCCAGCCAACGAGACGATGCCGCCTGGCCGTCCAGGTCGACTAATAGAACTTTTCTTCCGATCTTACCCAGAGCAGCTGAAAGATTGACCGCAGTGGTCGTCTTGCCAGTTCCGCCCTTCTCGTTGACAATCGCAATGGTCTGCATATTTTAACTCCAACTAACAGGTTCTATTTTGCCCTGCGTGTGTGCAGGTTGAAACGGGTTACAAAATTCAGTGGAAGGAACCGCTCAACGTTCGGCTGGATTGACGTACTGGCTGCAACTGGGCGCAAGGGTCGCCCGTAAAGGCAGGTGAGTCAGGCCGTGTGGGTAAGTAAGGTCCAGGATTGATTTAGCGGCTTGAAATCGGGTTCGCTCTTGAGCGATGCCCAACATAGTGCCTCAGGTGGCTCTTCGGTGTCGGACCCGAAGCGCCTGATGGCACACCTGAAAGATAGAATTCAATTTGGAGGCAAGCAACTTAGACTTACTCACCAGTGGTAATATTTTCTCCAGCCGGACCAGACTAACCTCACCGACATTATCTCAGTAGCTTGCAAACGTCGGAGCCCAGTGGCCATTTTGCCTTTTAAAGCTAACGGCCACTGAGCCCCTAGTCTGCCCCCCATCCGAGACGGTGGACCGTCTCGGCCGACAACGTGGATGGCGCCATGATCGCCGTCGGCTAACAGGTGCTCCACCAATACCGACTTTATTTTTCAGGCTGCTGCTGATACGAACTTCTCAGCTGCCGTGTATTCCACGCAGGCATTCCATTAATATTCCGCAGTTTATAAGTCTGTCCTGCCTTGGTGATCTCCGAAGCCATTATCACCGGACGCGTTCCAATCAGTGTCTTAGCGCCCTTGACCGTGATACTGTCGCCAAACAGCAGGTTCATACCCAGTTTATCTGCAAATATCTTTGGCCCGGCGTAAATGGTACGAATCTGTCCGGCATCGTCCTTTATCTTCACGCTCACGCCTTGAGCGGCACCGGGTTTAGGCTGGAACGTGCCAACGGACTGAACAGTGCCGCTTGCGGTCGTTATCTTCGCCGGGTCGAATCCCATGTTATAAGCACTGCCGGCCTGCCAGGCCGAGAAAGGATCGACGGGTTCGACAACGAAACCGAATACCTCCCAGTAGGGAGTCTGGTTATAGTTGTCGTGTATCTTCTGTGCATAATTCCGCTGAGCCAGCTTTGGCATGTCGCTATGGCGGTAGAGAATCTTTCCCATCTTGGACCGATCGGTTTCCAGCCGAGCTACGTCCAAAGCAGGACGAATCTGCAGGGCCCGCCAGGGAACCGCTGCCAATTTCTTGCCCTGTCCGAGAGGTTCACCAAAATCGACAATCCCGTATACCAGTTGCCCCTCATTACGATCACCGGCGAAAATGACACTCTGGATTTGACCAAGTGACTCGCCCTGTTTGTTTTTGACAGCCAGTCCAATCAGCTCGCTAACCCTGCGAAGCTTGAACTGCGCCGGTTGTTGTTCCCCTGCAACTGGTCCGGAAACTTGAGAGACATACTGTTTGAACTGGCTGCGAGTCATACGCCCAGCCCATTCCTGACTGCCTCGATCAGGCCATTGTGTTTGGCTGAACCCTTCAGCCTTATCAAACTCGTTCTTGGGAACGTCGAGAATCTGTGTCTCACCGTCCAGGCTTAACCTCAGGGCCGGCCAGGGAACCGCGAATAATTTTGTCTTCAATCTCAAAACATCAATTTTTTTCAGCACCGCATAAGAAATTCTGTTGTGTTCCTGATTGGTTACAAGATCCTTAATGTAGCCAAGTGATTCCGCTTGGCCGTTTCTGACCTCCATGCCGATGATAGCCTCTGCCTTATGAAGCCTGGCAGATTGCATCGCCTGTTGACTCTTAACTTCATTGTAAACGGCTTGGGTCTCCTTTTTCTCAGTAGTCCGTCCGATCTTACTTTTTTTGGACCACTTGCTTGCCTGAGCAAAGCCCGACGCGACCAGAATCGCGATCATGCACAGGCTAATCATTCTGAACCGGTGGGTTGATGGGAACATTACCGTGCCTCCTTTGTGCCAAGCTCAAGCACCGTCGCAGACAGCCGCCTGGCTGTCATAGCGATCTTCTTGACGGCGCTGACTCCGCCAATTTCGTAAGTAACGCTCCAATTCTAGCCCGGCCGATGTGAAGCTATCACTAGGGATAATGGAGGCATTTAAGGTGGGGTAAATCCCTACAAAAAACTGCGCATAGCCTAGCCCATGCAATCAGATTTCAAGGGTTTATTGGCCAGGGGTTCAGTTGCCTTTGTAGTTATTTTCGAGCAACTGAAGCATGGCGAGATAGTTGCGCCAGGAACGGTTAAGGGCCTCTAAAGAACCAAAGGATTTTGCAAGCTCTCGGCGCATCACGTAGGAACTGCGCGGGCCTGAATCCTTTGTTGAAAGGTCCTTCAGGTAGCTTCGAAGTTTGGCCGGATGCTTGTGCCAGAGGAAGCGGAAAAAAACCCAAGCCTGAGCATACATATTTCTAAGTTGTTCGCCATTTCCAGTAGATACCCGAGTCATCAACATGAACTCGTCGATTTCCATCAGCTTCCCGTTACGGTTGGCAGCCAGAAGGCGGCTCCGCCTTGTCAGATCAGGCCGTCCCAACTCTATCTGACCAATCGAGTCAGCCTCAAAATTGGTAGCCAGGCCCTCTGAGGCCCAAAACGGATACATAACACCACGTTTCTGCAGGCCGCTGTTAAAAGCCAACTGGTGGGCCGCCTCATGTGTCGCCCGTTTGATGTCTACCCCTGAGAAACTACCCGGTTTGGAGTAGATGCCATCAGATGAAGGCGCAGTATCGTCAGCCATTCGTCCGGGTGCAGTCCAACTGGCCACAGCTGAGACAGACAATGGGCTGCGAGCCTTCCTGATCAGGGCGACTCGATTCGTCCTGGCTGAGTAGTAACCGTCAGACCATGACATATCCACTTTGTCAGCCAAGTCCGCATAAGTTACGAACTCATCTACTGAGGGAAAACAGATCCAGATAAGCTTTTCCTGTTCAGCCTCAAGGCCATAGCCTGCCGATCGGAACGCGCTATGGAACTGATAATAGACTCGCTCAAGCAAATAACCGGTCTTGACGGCCCAATGATCTTCACCCGAAGAAATAATAAGGAAGTGCTCACTATTAAGAATCCAATAATCGCTACCGAGCTGGGAAGCCAACTTACCCGAAAGCAACGTTCGGATATCGGCCTTGGTGGGGCTACGATTGGATAACGATGAGTCCGCAAGGGCAGTACCGGAGGCAACCAGGCCGGCCAGCAATAGGACTTTGGCAACGATTAAGCGTCGATGCATACTAGAGTGCACTCCGGTGTGTTCCTACATGGAATGGGGGTTTCCCTTACATTGTTATCAGACTAAAAGGATCGCCCCCCACCTGTCAAGGCCACCGGAGCCCCATTGCCGCGGTGTGATTAATAGCTCATTTCAAGCCAATCGCTTGCGCATAACTTTTTTCTTATTAAATGCCAAGAAACTTCCAAGCCCTTGACGATAACTGGCTGAGATGGGTTGATCGGCTTGTGCTTGAAAACTGATTTATCTGTGCAGAAAAACTCTCCTGTGAGAAATTTCCCCGGTCTGATCGTTCCAGCGTGTAAGTTACTTCTCGCTCATCTGTATTAAAACCTCTGTTGACAGACTTACCGCCCAAGTAAAGACCAGGGAGGCCCGTCAGTCGATCGATCTGGGAAATTCGGCCGCCGCAGCTGCTAGAATCAAGTAGCAACAGGGACGAATTTTAAATCTGGAGCAGACGATGGACTGGGGTTTCGACAGTTCCGAGAGCATTATAAATCCTCGCTGTCCGATATCGGGCGAGTTGATAGATGCAGCAAAGATGGCTAACAGGCTGACGCGGCACTGGAGGGGTCAGGTCATCGGGTTTGCCTCGGCGGCCTCGATTTCTATCTGGGATGGCCTGTCAGATCAGCAAAAGAAAGAGCGGCTGGACAAGGTCATGGAACACTATCTGATCTGAGGTCCGCACGCCCGAAGCCAACTGACGCCAGAGGTGGTCTGGCTATCAATCTATTGGGTTTGGGCTCTTTTGCGCGCTTTTTGTCGAAGCTTACAAGGCCACTGCCTTTCATAGCTCACTTTTTTGCACACATTGAATTTATAGCAAGCCCAGCCATTTGGCTTTGCTTTAATGGGGTATTCGGCGATAATAGTCTTTCTGTCGAAAGCGCCCCTGGGCGTTGGCGGCTAAGGGGCCACCGGGGCTGGGGTTTTTCGAGCGGGAAACACTTCGATGCGTTATGCCTATCTAACAAAGAAGGCTGCGTCCGTTCTTTTCGTAGCCGGCCTGATCGCAGGCTTGGCCTGGGTCAGCCAGAAGAACTTCCTTCTGTTTCACACATTTGCAGAATTTTTCAGCATCTTTGTAGGCTTGGGTGTCTTTTTCATCGCCTGGAGCGCAAGGCGATTCCTCGAAAATCCATATTTCAAAATTCTCGCTGCCGGTTTTCTTTGCTTCAGCATGCTGGACCTGGTCCACACCCTGGCCTACAAGGGCATGGGCGTTTTCCCCCAGCATGAAGGAGGCAATCTCCCAACACAACTCTGGATCGCCGCTAGATACATTCAGGCCTTATCGTTCATAGCGGCATGGGCATTTGTCAATCGCCGGCTGCGAATGACCTGGCTGGTCAACGGTTCCCTAGTTATTTTCTTCCTGGTCCTCATGTCGATCTTCGTCTGGGATGTTTTCCCGCAATGCTACGACGACCAGGCCGGCCAGTTAACATCGTTCAAGATTATCAGCGAGTACATAATCATCGGCTTGCTGGCTGTCGCACTGGGTCTTTTAGTTTGGCGTGGTCAAAAGTATTTTTCGAAACAGACGATTCAACTTCTGGTGGCCTCCATTGTCCTGACAATGGCTTCGGAGTTTGCCTTTACCCTTTACCGACACGTCTGGAGTAACTGGAACGTAATAGGCTACTTATTCAAAATTAGCGCGTTCTACTTGATCTACAAAGCGATAATCGAAATCGCCCTTCGAGATCCCTATAAGCTTCTGTTCAGCGATCTTAGACAAAGCCGAAATGCTCTGCGAGACAGCGAGCGAAGATATAGAAATGTTGTCGAAGATACCCCGGCCATGATTTCCCGATTTCTACCCGACGGAACACTTACATACGTCAATCAAGCTAGATGTGACGCCGTCGGCCTCAAAGCACATCAATTGGTCGGACGCAATTTCCTTGATTTCCTCCCAGCAGATACCCGCGAAGATGTGATCAAGCATATCAATTCACTTACCAAACAGAACCCGGTTCTCACGATTGAACAAAAAATGATCTCACCTGACGGAAATTTCCTATGGCAGGTATGGACAGATCGCGCACTATTCGACAGTCGTGGAAAAACGGTGGAATACCAAGCCATCGGCCAGGACATCACCGAGTTCAAACTAGCTGAGGAGAAATTAAAGGAAAGCGAAGCAAGGTATCGGGCTATCGTCCAAGACCAGACGGAATTGATTTGCCGATACCTTCCCGATGGAAAGCTTACCTTCGTTAACGATGCTTACTGTCGCTACTTCGACAAAGATCAAGATGAGCTTATCGGCAAAAGTTTCATGCCATTGATCCCCCAAATGGACCAGGTGGGTGTTAAGCAATTCATTTCTTCTCTCGGGCCTGATAACTCCGTCGGAACCCACGAACACCGCGTCATCCTTGCCGATGGGGAAGTTAGATGGCAAAGGTGGACCAACCGACTCATTTTCGATAATGGGGGCCAAGTTATCGAGATACAAGGTGCAGGACGCGACATAACTGAAGCAAAACATGTTGAACAGGAATTGCAAAGGGCCCACGCTGAGCTGGAGAACCGAGTTAAAAAGCGTACAGAAGATCTGGCCAGTGCGGTAGATGAATTGCAGCAGGAAGTTAAAGAACGCGTCCGCGCCGAAAACGCTCTCAGGGAATCGGAAACACGTTACCGCAGGCTTGTCGAACAAATGCCGGCTGCAGTCTATACCGCAAATGCTGAAGATAGAAGCGTTACTTATATCAGCCCACAGATTGAAACAATAACGGGTTATTCTCCAGATGACTACCTGGCAAACCCACATTTGTGGCAGAGCCTTATCCACCCCGATGACCGCAAGATTTTCGATCGGCCTCTTCCTTCAGGGCCAAAGACGCGCGAGCCCATAGTCGACGAGTTTCGAATGATTCGCAAAGACGGTGAAACTATATGGGCTCGCTCCAGTACCGTCTCGATCCTTAACTCATCGGGCGAGCGGATCGCTTTCCAGGGGATTCTTGTCGACATAACCGAAGCCAAAGAAGCCGTCGAAGCGCTTTGGGAATCTGAAGACAGGTTTGCCTCGTTCATGCAGCACCTGCCCGGAGCGGCCTATATCAAAGACGATCAAGGCCGATACCTCTACGTCAATGAGTATGTTGATCGTGTCATGGGTTTAAAGCCTGAAGATGTCCTGGGAAAAACGATTTCTGATCTCAGTCCACCGGAAATCGCCGATAAGATCCAAGCCAACGACCAACATGTTTTCGCAACGGAGCGACCCTACGAGGTAGTTGAATATAGTGAAATAACCGGGCAACCATCATACCACCAAGCCTATAAGTTCCCGATTTTTCGCGCGGACCGCTCTCCACTGCTGGGCGGGATTTCTATTGATATCACCGAACGGAGAAAGGCTGAGCAAAAGGCCAGGGAACTTACCGCCCAGCTCGAGCAGCAGGCTCGATTGATGGACACTATCCTCAATGCATCTGAGGCTCATTTCTACGTTTACGATCCCGACTGCCGTTTTATCTATGTGAGCTACGAAGCAATGGAAGCTTTAGGAGTGACTGGGGAGCAGATTATCGGCAAGACATGGCAGGAGGCTGGGCTGATTCCGGGGATACTGGAGCCCTTTGAAAAACTGATCCGAAAGGTCTTTGCTACGGGCGAGCCAATTTCCGGTGAAGAAACCTACCCAATGACCATTGGTGATCGCGACTACGAATATAACCTCAACCCGGTTGAAGGCCCTGACGGCAATATTCGACTGGTAGTATCGACTGTGCACGATGTTACAGTTCGAAACCAGGCCGCCCAAGCCCTGCGCGAAAGCGAACAGAGATTCCGCACAATTGTCGAGACCTTCCCCGGAATGATCCGGATGACACGTAACGACCCGCAATTAACGCCCATTTATATTAGTGACAGCGCAGCGGATCTCTTCGGCTATCCAAAAGAATCACTGCTCGATGGGTCGGTGAGTTTTGCGGATCTTCTTGAACTGAAAGACCAGGAAATGATGCGGCTGGCTGTTTCCAAGGCTCTTTCCAGGGGCGAACACTATGAAGTTGAAATGCAATTCCGCCGAGCCGATGGCCAATTAATATGGGTCCAGGAAATCGGTGCAGGGGTTTATGACGACAATGGTCAGGTGGAATACATAATCAGTACTTCACTTGATATCACTCAACGCAAGAATGCCCAGGAGCTCGTCAAGGCTGAGAGGCACAGGTTATTTTCTGTCCTTAATGTTCTACCTGGGTTCGTGACGCTGGTTACAAAGGATCACCAAATAAGATATGCAAACCACAAGTTCCTGGAGCTTTTTGGTGAGATGGGTCGGCTACCTTGCTACACAGTTCAAACAGGTCGAGACAAGTCTTGCCACCAATGCCAAACCATGAAAGTTCTGGAAACAGGCGTCCCAGCCGATTGGGAATGGGCAGATCCGAAAGGACGAAAGTACCACATTTGGAGCTATCCCTTTGAAGATGCCGACGGAATGGCTTTGGTGCTCCAATTGGGAATCGATATTACAGAACAATCCCGTCTGGAAAAACAGGTTATACAAACCAGCGAGATGGAGCGCCGACGTATAGGCCGGGACTTGCACGACACGCTAGGGCAGGATCTGACGGGCCTTGCATTCCTGATTAAAGGCTTGAGCCAGAAATTGACAAACCAACTTCCAGATCAGAAAAAGACCGCAAAACAGTTGGTTGAGTTGGTCAACGATGCGGTCTCTCAAGTTCGGTCTCTTGCTCGAGGGTTGAATCCGGTTGGTCTCCATGAAGGCGGCCTGCCGGCAGCTATGGTGGAATTGGCCGGTAGTATCGAAAGATTCGGCATCCCCTGCCATTGCTGCTGTGATGAGAACATCGAAATGGACGACGAGTTCGCAGCTACGAACTTGTATTACATCGCCCAGGAGGCCGTCAACAACGCCGTCAAACACGCCGAGGCGGATGAAATACGAATAGACTTACATGGCGATAAAGAAGCAATCTATCTGGAAGTTCGAGACGATGGGGTGGGCGTTCCACAAGAGGCAAAAAGTAATGGCGGAATGGGCTTGCATATTATGGGGTATCGTGCAAAAGCTATAGGAGGGAATCTGACTATCTCCACCGCCGATGGAAATGGCACAATTATCAGATGCACCATACCACGTCACGCCGGAGGCATTTGACAGAGAGGATCTTACTGTGAAACAACAAATGGGCCAGACAAACACGAATACAACCCGGATTCTTATCGTTGATGACCATCCGATTGTCAGACAGGGCATCACGCTGCTGGTAGATCAGGAACCGGATATGATGATATGTGGCGAGGCCGACTCTGCCTCCGGGGCACTGAAGATAATCGAACAGTGCAGGCCCGACGTCGCGATAGTTGATTTATCCCTGAACAAATCCAGCGGCTTGGAGTTGATAAAAGACCTTAAAATCCGCTATCCACAATTGCAGATTCTGGTCCTATCGATGAGGGATGAATCTTTCTATGCCGAACGAGTACTGCGCGCTGGCGCGAGAGGCTACATAACCAAGGAAGAAGGTACGGAAAAAGTAATCGAAGGAATTCGAGCCGTCCTGGCCGGCCATGTTTACCTGTCCGAGCGACTGGCATCGAAGATGATTAACAAATGGGTCGACGGAGGAACCGACAGAAGCGGGCCACTCGTTCAAAACCTGACCGACCGGGAACTTCAGGTCTTTGAACTAATCGGAATGGGGCTGTCGACGAGAGAAGTTGCCCAGAAGCTGCACCTTAGCATTAAGACAATAGAGTCTCACCGCGAGCATATAAAAGATAAGCTCGATCTGGCAGGGGCAACTGAACTTCTCAAGCACGCCATCCAGTGGGTTCAGTACCAACAGGGCAGCTAGCAGCCCAAAATGGTTTCCCCCAAAAGAACAGCTATAAGACGCAGCCATCCCGGCCAACTGGGCAAACCAATCAAGCCAAGCCATCCATAAGTATCCACCCTGGGGAAATTATTAATCCGCACTTAATCATGAATCCATATTAAGTAAGCGTATTTTTCGCTTCCGGCAAGCAATTCATTGAGGGCCTTTTTTGGGTGAATCCCCCATTAGGTGTGGGGATGAAGCTTATCTCATAAACGGGGATTTCGCTGATTGAAAAAACTTTCTATTCGGCGAGAATGTAAAAGCGTCCTTGATGGATCGACAAACTGGCCAGGGCAGGCTAAAAGCGAATCGGGGAGATAAAGACGATGAAGCTTACGGTCAAGCTGGCTAGGATCACTGACAATAAATTCAGGGCGTGGTGTCCAGCCCTACCCGGATGCGTGGTATTCGGCCAATCTGAAGGCGAGGCGAAAAATAAAATTCGCCAGGCCATTGATGGCTACCTCGCCAGGATCGATACCGTCCTGCCAACTGAGTTGGCAAAGAAATTGTCCTCGCCTGACTATACTCGTGGCGTTGCTTAAAAACACAATTCGACTGATCCGAATCATAGTTGTTATTGAAAGGCCCAACCTGGCCTGAGTGTTTTTTTCTGTCGGGTCTAACAGGTAAATATCGTGAGCACTAATCAGCCGGCAACAAAAGATTGTCTTAAAACCAAACAGTCAATTGCCGGCATCGATTCTAAGGGGAATGTAGGCGCCGTGTCTCGGCAATGGGGTAGTGGCTATTTACTGGAGACTGTTAACAATCCAGTATTCGTAAAGCGGGTCAAGCTGATCAGGGGGATGGCTTGGCCCGCCACGACTTTACCAGGCATCGTTGTAAGTAATTTGATCTAGAAGTTGAGGGAGTAACATGAATCAAAACAGCATGATGATCCACAAGGACCTGTTTGATGGAATAAACAAAATCCATGACACCCGCAATCCGTCGGAGCTGGAAAAGAGGCATATCCCTGCCATCGACGCTCCAAGTGAAGTCTTCAAAGGTGAGTATTTCGAAGTTTTAGTCAAAGCAGGGCTACAGGCAACCCACCCCAACGAGCCTGGCCATTTCATCCAGTACATTGATCTTTACGCGGATGATAATTTCATAGCTCGAACGGATTTCGCCCCAACCAGAACCGAACCAATGATTACCCTTAGCGTTGCGCTGAACCATACGACCGAGCAACTGATAGCCCTGGTAGCCTGCAATAACCACGGCGTCTGGATCGGCTCCAAGCCTATTTCAGTCCTTCAATAACTCAGGACAAAACCGATCCAGGAGCAATGAAATGAGAGCTTTTGTCAATGAAACCTGCACGGGCTGTAGACTGTACCCACAGATATACCCTGATTTTTTCCAATAGTGAAATGAAAGTAATTATCGATGAATCCTGCACCGGCTGTAGCCTGTGTCCGCAAATATGCCCCGAAGTCTTCCAGATGGGTGATGACGGATTCGCCAAGGTGATAGTCCGGGAACTTCCAGAAACCTGCATCGAATCTGCCCGCGACGCTGAGGAAACCTGCCCAGTCTGCGCCATCGCTATCATTGAATAACTACTTGGGCGAGACACAAACCAGGCCAAGCAATCTTCATAGCAAATCGCAGATCACTCATGCCGAAGGGCAACTATCGGATCGAGCTTTGCTGCGCGCACGGCCGGGTATATCCCGAAGATCATCCCCACGCCAACGCTAATCAGCAATGAAAGAACAATGCTGTAGAGCGGAACTATCGTAGGCATGCCCGAGAACTTGGTGATAAGCCACGGCATCGCAATGCCAACACCAATACCTATCAGACCACCCACCGTGGAAAGGACCGTCGTTTCAATCAGAAACTGGCCAAGAATCTGGCGTTGCTTTGCTCCGATCGCCCGTCGCAAGCCAATTTCACGCGTTCGCTCGGTAACCGACGCCAGCATAATGTTCATGATTCCAATCCCGCCGACCAGCAGGCTGATACCCGCTATCGAACCCAGGACGATATTGAAAGTCCGCTTGGTCGCCTCTGCCTGGCGCAACAGGGCCAATGGCACAGAGATAATAACGTCGTTTTTGGGATGAAAGCGATCGAACATCGCTGCAATGGCTGCTGCTACCGGCTCGACTTGCTCAGTACTACTTACTTCCACAAGAACCTGGTGCAGTTCCACCTGCTCTCGATCAAAGGAACCCGCAGTACGGCGAGTGGCGAGATCCCCGTAATGCTCCTTGGCGACATTCAGTGGAATGTAAGCGTCTACTTGCTGGTCAGGTGTCTGGATTCCGCCACTGGACCGCTCGCTACGAACAATGCCGATGACCTTGTAAGTGTTAGATCCAATCCGAATAGGCTGGCCTATTGTATGCTCTGCCGCCAGTAACCTCCGGGCGCCATGTTCGGTAAGAACGCATACCGGTGCAAAATTATCGAAATCCTGCCAGGTAAGTACCCTGCCGGCAAGGGTGTCTCGGCGTACCAGTTCAAACCAGGTAGGCGTTGTCCCTACAATCCGCATTTCAAATGCCCGTTCGCGCAGTCGGCCCTCTTTCCTGACGACCTTAACGGGTACGGTCCGTCGAACAGATGGCATGGTCTCACTGATGCGGTCGACGTCCTTATAAAGCACACCGTACATACTGAGGAACTGTCGTTTGGTGGAAATTGCTTCATCCTCAGCCGGCTTGACCGAACTGACGATGATGTTGTTGCTGCCGAGTTTGCGAATCTGCTCAAGAGCTTCCTTGGATGCACCCTCGCCAACCGAGAGCATTGCAATGACGCTGCCAACACCGAATACAACACCCAGAACGGTCAGAAACGACCGCATCTTGTGCAGTAAGAGAGTCTTGATACCGAGGCGGATATTACGGGCAACGCGAAGTCGATGCATAACTACTTGCCCTCCATCCGATCTATTTTCCCATCACGAAGATGAAGCTCGTATTTTGCCGTCTCCGCAATTTCCCGCTCGTGAGTTACCAGGATAATAGTCTTACCCTGTTCATTGAGGCGAGTAATCAACTGCATGATCTGTCTGCCGGTGGCTGTATCGAGATTACCCGTAGGCTCGTCGGCCAGTATTACAGCGGGATCGTTGGCCAGGGACCGCGCAACAGCAACTCGCTGCTGCTGCCCGCCGGAAAGTTCTGCCGGCTTATGATCCAGACGGTCGGACAGGCCTACCATCTCAGCCAACTCCTGTGCCCACTCGCTGGAGGCATGAGCATCCCAGCCAAGGTAATAAAGCGGCAGTTCGATATTCTCCTGAACCGTCAATTGTGGAATGAGATTGAAGCTCTGGAAGATAAATCCGAGCTCACAAAGACGAATATTACTCAACTCGTCATCATCGGTCGCACCGACATCCCTTCCGTTAAGCAGGTACGTACCGGATGTTGGCCTATCCAGACAGCCAAGCAGGTTAAGCATCGTTGACTTGCCAGATCCTGAAGGGCCCATGATGGCCCAGAAGTCGCCTGCGTGTACCTCCAGAGAGACTCCATCGAGTGCATGGACCTCGACCTGGCCCATCTGATATGTCTTACGGACATCGGTAAAGCTGGCCATGACCTCGCCATTGCCGAGGGGGGAAGTTTGTTTATCGGGGCATTGACTGGTCACTACTGGTGCGCTTCCTGTTTACGTCGTCCTTGCCTTCCACTACGTTTTTTCATCAATTCCTGCCGTTGGGCAGGAGTGAGTTTTTCGACGAATTCCTTCCTCTGCTGGGAACTCATATCCTTGAGTTTGCTCATATCGATCTGGGCCGCCGCCATTGGCGCAGTAGACTTTTGGGCCTCAGCCTCACCTTCAGCTTCACCCTCACCCTCACCCTCAGTCTCGGCCTTATCCTCGACTTCGGGGGGCTTGGCTTCAACGGGCTTGATTTTCATGCCATCGGGCAACTCGGCAATAAATTCTAGATCATTCCTTGACGAAGGCTCTAAAGGTGGAGCAAGCAAGATAGTCTCACCGACGTCAATACCGCTTGTGATATGGATCATTCGGTTATTATCCATCCCCACTTCCACCCGTCGGGGCTCTGGTCCATTAGGCCCCGGCAGATACACAGTGTAATGGCCATCGACCTGCAGAACAGATTGAACTGGAACAAAGATCGCTTCTTTATGTTGGGCGACTATGATCTCGCTTCGACAGGTCATTCCCGGCTTGAGATCGGAGGTATCGCCCTCGAGGTAAATTTCCGTGCTGTAGACCTTAAGATCCGGGTTCAACCATGCAAATTGAGCATCCGGCAAGAGGCCTATCTTGCCGACTCGCCCGTAGCATGTCTTGCCGGGCAAGGCGTCGATCGTAATTATCACCGGCATTCCAATGGCGATTTTAGTCAGGGAAGATTCATGCACCTTAACCTCGATCATCATCGAGTCGGTCGTCGGCAGACAAATAAGCTCCTGCCTTTCACGGACCTCCTGGCCTTCTTCCATAGGCTCACGGTTGCGCCGCCAGTTTCCTTTACCGGTAGTGGCATAGACGACCATCCCAGCGACCGGAGCGTATATTTTACATTTAACGATTTGATCCTCGATCTTTTCCAGTGAGTCCTCCTGACGCTTATATTCCGACTCACGGGCCCTCAGGTCAGCCTCAGCCTGAACGAGATCAGCCACTGTACGCCTTTTAACCCGCTCAAGAGCCTGGAGAGTCTGGGTGACATCACTTCCAAGTTGAGCGAAGTCTCGCTCGTGGGTGTACTCCTCGAGCAGCGACAACTTGGATTTAGCCATTTCCAGATCGATCCTGGACTTTTCAGCTGAAAGTTCATCTGCCTCCAACTCCGTTCTGGAAATATAACCCTCCTTAGCCAGCGTATCCGACCATATGACCTTCTCTTTGGCTCGCGTGAGCTGGGCCTCGGCGATGGTGATGTCGGCCTCTGCCTTTTGGAGGGCCTGGGGATATTCACCTTTGACGTATTTCACCAAATCCAGTTGAGCGAACCTGTACTTGAGCTCCGCTTCGGCGATATCACTATCATTTTTGCTCTTTGTGACGGCGAGATTCTCTCGCGAGCGAATAAAAGAGGCTTCGGAGTTCAAAACTGTTATCTGCTGGCGAGCTTTTTTCTCCTCCAGGTCACTCGAATCCAATTCGATCAGAAGATCGCCTTCTTTGACTTGAATGCCTTCAGCAACCAAAGACAGTATCGTGGTCCTTCCTTCGACTTCATTTTTAACTACAGCCTGATCGCGGTTGGTTATCGTTCCGGATTCATCCACGCTGATTGTCAGGGGACCTTGGCGAACTTCGAACGTAGCCATCGCCGAAGTGTCTACCCCGCTATCACCGGATAACATTGCAGCGACAATTACAATGAACACTACAACCCCAGAAGCCACTATCGCCAAACGTTTGGGACCAAGCTCTTGCGCGTAGGCAATTGACTTATTCGTAATTTTCTGGATGGTATTCACGCCATAAACCCTTTTCATTTACTTCCAAAACACCCATGTCTCTCTGCAACTGTAGCTCTGATACACGATAGTCTACCAAAGCTCTCGAAAGAGCGTTTTTCGCTGAGACCCAAGCCTCCTGCGATTCCAGAACATCTCGGACCTCAGCCCGGCCGGCCTGGAGCAAAAGAGCAGTACTTTGAACACGCCTATCAGCGAGACGAACCGACTGGACCTGAATCTCAATTTTCTCCCGGGCCAATATCAGGTTCCGTAATTCATCACGAACTTCGAATTTAATATCGTCTTCTTTTTCCTGGGCACTTCGGACCGCACGCTCCAAACTAATGAAACTGTCGCGATACAAATTCCGCTCGAAAGTCCGTTCCAAAGGAAGATCCAAAACCAAAGCCGCTGAATAAAAGCCCCTTTCCGGGCGGAGTGCTGCATTATTGGTATCGGCTGAGCCTAAAGACCGCCCTTCGCCCCATGTGGCCGAGCCACCAAGTGTAAGTTCTGCCTTGAGGTTATCAGCTGCGACGACGACTTTCCGCTGGGAGTCATAGACCTTACCTATCGAAGTCCGCAGGTCCAACCTGTTTTCAAATGCGATCAGAATCGCCTCTTGGGGATCCATCTCCAGCGGACCACCACCTGTCTTTTGAGGCGGGTCAAGTTCAACGGCCTTCTGGGCCGAAGCTGTCGTTGGATTTTCATCGACGGGCTGGGTTGAAGGCTCATCTTCGGTAACACCATTGGAACCTTCGATCGCGGACTTTGCCGACTCTGCGAGGCGCTCAAGCTCTTCGTAGTCCAGTTCGATATCAGCGTCTGTCGGCAAGCCCAACAGTTTTTTGAACGAATCGAGCTGCCTGGCATAAGATTCCTGGGCAACAATCCATCGCTGTCGAGCGCTCAATTCATCCTGCTTGGCCTGGTCTACCTGGAATTCAGGAAGCCTGCCTGCATCGGCCATGCGACGGGCTCGGATTAACCCGGTCTTCAGGCGGCGGTAGTTGTCTTCAGTGTTGCGAATCTCATCCAACTGCTGGACGACCGATAGATACTCACTTGCCACCCTGACAGCAAACGTCCGCTTGAATCTCTCAAAAGAGTAGATCGCATAAACCAAGTCTCTCTCGGTCTGGACAAGGGGCTCGGTTACGATCTGCACACCCGAGCCACGGAGCAGCGGAATAGTAATCGTTGAATCAGCAAGGATGCCAAACGAACTGGACTTATCCAGCGTACATAGCTTGACGAGATCGACAATGATCCGGCTGGTCAGTTCAGCTCCGGTCTTGAGTGTTCTCGTCCAGGAGAGCGTGTCTCTGTTTTCCAATCCACCAACAGGCCGTCCGCTGCTGAGGTCGCTCTGATACGAAGTCGCTACAATCCCCGCCCAGGTGTTACGAAACTCCAGCTTGGCCAGGTCCAGATCAAGCGCAGCCCGGAAAACATTTTCTTTTTGAGACTGGTAATCGCGACTGTTACGGGCTGCTATCTGGAGCGCATCGATCAAGCTCAATTCAAGCGGACCGTCCTGGGGAATTGAAACAGATGGCTCGTTTGTTGGGAAATTCCTGGGGTAATTATCCTCAGGCCAGTTCTTGATGGTGTCCAGCTCGGTTGCGCCGAAAGAGGCCGGCGAGGAAATCGGCAGCAGTTGCGCCTCGATCAGCCTGGCCCGAAGAGCATCTTCGGCCGACTCGATCGTAAAGGGCTCGACCTTATCGAGCGCCTGGGCCTGGATTTCCTCGATCGCTTTATATGCCACGTCATCAGCCTCTCTGCGGTAATCTGTTGGACTGCACCCGCCCAACAGCAAACCTGCCACACAAAACATAAATAAGCCAACCGGAACCCTGCTGCAATAACCAATCATACGACCCGGCCTCCGGTAACTTGGGATTGGGAGACGATTGCATTTCTGGGTGATCGGCCCGCAGCCCGGCCGGCTCTGGAGCAGGCCCCTTGCCAGAACAACTCCACAATCAACTCCGTTGAAATAAGAGCCTTATGCATATCGGCCAAGTCACGCTGCCGGGTCCTGAGCATACCAAGCAGGAAACCGGCTAGAATATCGGCAGGGATATCGTCGCGAACCTTGCCCTCGTCGATCCCCTTTTCGATGATCTTGGCCATTGCATCAACCAGACGTTTACGCTGGTCGAGCCACTTCTTGCGAATAGTGCCCTTGGAAAGCTGCATCCGAGCCCCTTCGGACTGAATCATGCGGAATAGCTGCTTACGGCGGGCAAAAAACTTAGATACCAAATTGCACGCATTTATCAATTGTTCCATGAAGTGAGCACCCGTCGGAACATTGTCGTCAATCAAGTCGCACAACTCGTCGAAACCGCTGGTAGCTACCTGGAAGAACAGATCTTCCTTGTTTGTGAAGTACGTATAGACAGTCCCCTTACCGACATGGGCTTCGGCTACCACGTCATCGAGTGTGATTTCGTGCAGACGAGAGCTGGTGAAGAGCTTCTCAGCTGCCTGCATTATCTTGGCGCGACGATCGTTGCAGCTCATCTTTGCAGAATGCTCCCCGAGTATGATCAAATACTACAATACTGACCAGTCAGTATCATCTCACGCCTTGGACCAAATTGCAAGTGTCTTTCAAAGCTTGACCTTAACAAAGCCCCCTCTTTTTAGGAAGAATGACCCCTGGCCCCGCATAAGATAAATTAGGGACACAAGAAATGACCAAAAAAGTAGCAATGACCGATCAGCAGTGGAAAGAAAAACTTACCCCTGGCCAGTATCACATCATGCGTCAAAAGGGAACCGAAAGGGCCTTTACCGGCAAATACTACAAAACGAAAGACAAGGGAATGTATCGATGCGCAGCCTGTGGCCAGGATTTATTCAACTCGCAAGCCAAGTTTGACTCCGGATCAGGTTGGCCTAGTTTTGCTGAACCCAGTGACGCCGCCAGCATAAAAACCGCCCAAGATAACAGCCTGGGTACGATCAGGACGGAAGTCAAGTGCAGCAGGTGTGATTCACATCTTGGACACGTTTTTAACGACGGGCCTGGGGCTACTGGCCTGCGCTACTGCGTCAACTCAGCATGCCTGGAACTTGCTAAAGAAAAATAAAACCGATGCTCATCACGAAACCCTATCGGTCTGACCATGCAATAAGGGCTCGAATATCTCAAACAACTATCTCCCTGGTAAATTGACAAGAAACCACCTTCCGCTAAAATGAATAAATCCAATCTTTTCCCTGTCAAACAAACCCTTCAATGGATAGCATTATCTGGTGAAGGGTTTGTTAACTATATCGGTTTGACTTTTGCCCTGCTGTACAAGTAGGGAAAAAGCCACATTGAATAGGTGTCTTTGGGAGTCTCTAGTATAGCCAATTCAAGGTGGATCGCTCAATAGGGGTCGGAAAGAACATGAAACGAAGAAAAGCACTATCTACTTCAACGGTTGCAGAGATGCTAGGGGTAGCAGCCGGCTCGGTCGCCAATTGGATCGACAAGGGCCAGCTCAAAGCTGGTCGCACCCCCGGTGGCCATAGAAGAGTAACAGCCCTAGACCTTCTACGCTTCCTGAAGCAGCAGAAGCTTCCTATTCCACCGGAACTTTCTGATGTCGAATCAACCATTCTCATCGTAGATGACGAACCGGCCGTAGCCAACTGGATTGCTGATGAAGTTTCAATGGAATTCCCGAGCTGTAAAGTTCTTCAAGCAAACGATGGTTTTGCCGCGGGGGATATTGTCGCATCAGAAAGGCCCATGGTCGTGATCCTTGATTTACGGATGCCCGGAATGGACGGCTTTGAGGTCTGCAGGCGAATTAAGGCCAGGCCTGAAACCTCTGACACTATAGTTATCGCCATCACCGCCTATGCCTCACCGGAATGTGAGCGGAAGATAATCGACTGCGGCGCTGAGGTTTGTTTACCCAAGCCTCTTGAGATCAAAGAACTGCTTGAAAGAATAAGGCCGGCGGTCGAATATTAGAGCACTTTAAGCTTGAGATGCTCTAGTTAACCGCCAAGCCAACTCACTCAATTTATTTCTTAGACGAACCATTCAGGCCAAGAAGCTTGAATATTTCGTCTACAAACCAAACCGAAGCTGCGACCGGGACTATCATAGCCCAGTCCGCTAGTGTCAGTCCAACCGTACCGAAAAGCTTCTGGCCCGGCCAGGTGTAGATAACCCCCAACTGCAGCACCACTGCCAAAGCTATTCCACCAATCAGCCAGCGGTTTGAAAACAAACCTATACGAAACACCGACAGATGTTCGGATCGTGAATTAATCGCCTGGAACCACTGGAAGGCAGCCAACGTTGTAAAAGCAACGGTACGCGCGTGGGGGAGGGTACCAGTTTTAAGATTCCATGCGAAAAGGCCCAGGGTGCCGGCAGCGACTACCGGAGCGAGAAACAGCATTCGCCTGAACATCGACCAATCTAAAAGCCCAGCCTGTGGGCTGCGGGGCTTATGTTTGAGCACATCTAGATGCATGGGTTCGATGCCCAGCGGAATATCAGCGGCGCCATCACTAATTAAATTGATCCACAAAATCATTATCGCCGTCAACGGCAGCGGAAGCCCTAGCAGCAGGCCAACGCCAAGTGTCACAATCTCAGCTAAGCTGGTGGTCAATAAGAAGAAGGCTACGGACCGCAAATTAGAAAAAATTACCCTGCCGGCTTCAACTGCATGAACGATCGTTTCAAAGTTATCATCAGTGAGAACCATCTCGGCAGCCTCCTTGGCCACCTCCGTTCCGGTTAAGCCCATAGCCACACCAATATCTGCACTTTTGAGGGCTGGTGCGTCATTAACACCATCTCCGGTCATTGCAACAATCTGGCCGTTGTCTTGGAGGGCCTTGATAATGCTGAGCTTGTGGGCGGGGGTAACTCTGGCAAAAACACTTATATCATTGACCTGGGCGGTAAGTTCTTCCTGGCTCATCTGCTGGAGGTCCGCGCCGGTTATAGTTTTCCCTGCCGTTCTGGCTATGCCAACGTTGCGGGCAATTGCCCCAGCGGTAGCCGGCTGATCACCGGTTATCATCACCACGCGGATTCCCGCATTCTGAGCATCTTCAATAGCAACAACCGCCTCGGGCCGGGCCGGGTCGACCATCCCCCACAGGCCTGCAAAGGTCAGACCGGATTCGACGTCACTGTTTTCGATTTGCTCGATGGCGGATGAATCGTTGCGAAAAGCTCCTGCCATAACACGAAGGGCTTCGTCTGCCAGCTCATTGTTAGCGCGATGAATCTGCCGGCGGTATTCGTCAGTCATTTCAATTGGCTCGCCGTCGATAAGAATATGCGAGCAGAAATCCACAACACATTCGGGTGCTCCTTTGAGGCAAATCATCGTCTGGCCGCCGCCATGAAGCGTAGCCATGTATTTGTAATCGCTTGAAAATGGAATCTCGTCCAGGCGCGGATAGTGATTAATGAGGGCCTGGCTATCCAGGCCAGCCTTGGCTGAGGCAACCAGGACAGCTCCTTCGGTAGGGTCACCTTCAATACGCCAAACATCATCATCGGACTCAAGCTCGCAGTTATTGGCCAGGATGCCTATTTGCATGAGCATCTGGGCAGCTGCAGTCGGCTCTTCGCCGTTAGCGGATTCTTCATCAACCGGTAACAGCTCACCGGTCGGGTCGTAACCGATGCCCGTGAATTTGTAAGTCCCACCGCCAGCCCAGATCTTCGTAACTGTCATCTGGTTTTCGGTAATGGTACCGGTCTTATCGGTACAGATTACCGTAGTCGAACCAAGCGTCTCAACCGCTGTCAGGCGACGTATTATCGCTCGCTTAGCGGCCATTTTTTGAACACCCAAAGCCAGTGTCACGCTGATAACTGCCGGCAGGCCTTCAGGGATGGCTGAGACAGCAACAGCGACCGAAAACAGCAGCATTTTCTCAACACTATGGCCCTGCCACAAACCCAGAAAAAACATCACCCCAGCAACAACCAGGCCGCCAACGCCAAGGATTACACCTAAATGCCTGAGACGTTTCTGTAAGGGTGTGTCAGCCCGTTTGGTACGGCGGACCTGACCGGCAATAGAACCTATCTGCGTATCCATACCCACCGCAACAACCACGGCCCGACCCCGGCCGGCTGTGACAGGCGTTGACATCCAAACCATATTGGTCCGCTCAGCCAATGGAGCATCGACGGGACAATCGTCAGTCCGCTTCGCAACAGGTTCAGATTCACCTGTAAGAGCAGATTCGTCAACTGCAAGCTGATCGCAATCCAGAACGCGTGCGTCGGCTGAAACCCGAGCACCAGCTTCCAGAATGAGAATATCGCCAAGGACAACCTGAGCAGATGGTATATCCTGCTCGTCCCCATCGCGCAGAACCCGTGCTATCGGAGCTGACAGTCGGCTGAGAGCTTCCAGGGCTCGCTCTGCTCGCCACTCTTGAATAAAACCCATAGCCGTGTTGAGCACCACTACACCTGTGATAACACCGGCGTCAATGAAATGGCCTAGAACCAGCGATACGATCGCAGCAACACCCAACAGACCCACCAGCGGATTGCAGACCTGCTTGAAGAGTTTTTTCAAAGGACCCTCCCCCCGAGCGGCCTGCAATTGGTTTGGTCCGCTGGAGGCAATTCGAGCATGAACCTGCTGGCTCGACAAGCCATCAAAGGCACTCGAAAACCCAGCCAAAACTTCATCAATGGTTATCGCGTGGTAATTAACGTTCGATCTTGTTTCGTTGTTTGCCATCAAAAGCCCCAAAATGAGATTGAATCGGCCAACATGATACAGCCAACGGTCTTTGGGGCACAGAGGTTGACTTTACGAAGGTGACCCAATCGATGGCCGGAGCTTCAATTGAACTGCCTTTGGCGGGATATCTAACCGAGTTTTGTTATGGCCCGTCAACCTAAGCAACGTAACGGAAGGTCGCTGCAATGGGCATTTCGTTGGGCATACTCTCACGGCCTAAGGCGTAGACCCTGGCACCTGACTGATAAGACCAAACAGCAGCAAGATTAAGCAGATCCTGATCGCCTCTGCGGTAAGAATCATGAACTTCAGCGGTGCCGCTGTCGGGATCGAACCGGCCCCAGCATTGGGCTGCCAGCGCTACAAACAATGTATCGACCTGTCGGTTGTATGAGGCTAAGAGGATTCTTTCCAACTCACTGCTACCCTGGCCGCTTGCAGCGAATTGCCGATACCGATCAAGAGCCCGGTCCTGATCGGCATTTAACTTACCTGACAGCAACCGCCTCCCAAGCGTCCGCAATTCATCCGGCGTGGTGTGGTCGTGATTGCCCCGCAGGAAACGGCTTTCGAGGTTTGGATAGGTGTTCCCCTGGCGATAGATACCTTCCAACGGCTCGGTAGCGGCAAGGACCAGTGGGGCTTGGGCTGATCCTAAACGCCTGCGAACAGCGGTATTGATCGTTTGACAATATTCTAACAACCGTTTTTTAGCGATCGTCTCATCGGTACCCACGCCCTGGCCATGATAGATCGCCGAACGCAGCCCCGAAGGACTCGGCCCACTCATCCCTGTGTGGACCTGGAGCTGCCGTTCGGTAACATCGAATCGCATAGTCTCAGCAAAACTGCTTGGCGCACCTTCAATTTGAAGCAGCTGGATATCATCGGCTGACACCGAAAAAAGCCGAACTGAATTACAACTGACAGCCAGGATATAAAACCCAACCTCTTCGGATAAAATGGGCAGCAATGGTTTAATGTGGAAGCGATCAGAGATAACCACTAGCTGGGGGACCTCTATCGAAACAGTGAAGAGATCGGCTGTTTCGCAGCTGACAAACCCAGCCAGACCATCGCTCTGGTGCCTCCAAAAATCACTATCGCTCAACGTCGCTGCAATCGGTGCCATTCGGGCCTGAGCCAACGGTGGCCGCAAACCTGCAGCTATCAATTGCTGGGTCGCCTCACGACAGAGGTTTTTCAGCCTGATTGGATCCTGCTGTCTGAGAGGCCCCCACCGGTGCGATGGCATGTAAATTGAAAGGCTGAAGGGTTCCGTATGATAGATGAGTCTCTTGAGGTCACCTTTAGTTATATCGCTCATCCTTATTCCCTCTATTCATTATAGCCGTTCCCCAAAGCTGGTCCGGTCTCAACACAGAAGGGGCAAAACCCCATGGGCTCACCGAGGATCAGCCCATACCTAAAGCAGGACCATCCCCGATTGAAAACAAACACCTACCTGGTAGAATATCGGGTGACGCTCAATCGGAGGGGAAACCTGATTTCTTTTAAGTGGGCAGCGACTGTCCAAAAGGGTGGGTGAACTATTATTTATCAAATGAAAACGGCAACTATTGATGACAAGACCGTACGCGCATGGTGTCCTGGGCTTCCCGGGTGCACTGTATGTGCCCAGTCGGAATCGCAGGCTAAAGAGAAATTGACGGATGCCATCTACGGCTACCTTGCCAGCCTGGATACAGCCCTACCGCTCAAACCAGAACAATTGAAGTTTTCTTCATAGGTAACTTAGTCTGCCAAGACAAGACTGCGAAATAGGAATTGAATGCCAAACGGAGGGAAGATCATGGAAATGCCTAAAGTCTCAAATTGCGAAGTAAGTGAGTGCGCATACAACCGAAAAGGGCTATGTCACGCCCTGGCCATAACAGTTGGCGACCCGGCTGCACCACATTGCGATACGTTTTGTGGCATGATAACTAAAGGTGGAGATCCCAACTCGATTGCCGGGGTTGGCGCCTGCAAGATGACAACCTGCAAGTTTAACGACCTGCTGGAATGCCAGGCTCCTTCGGTCAGTGTAGGCTACTTAGATGATGATATTGACTGCCTGACATACACAGCCAAATAGAGTTTGCCGAGGGATTATCTCAGACAACAATAGATTTGGAGTCTAGAGAGCCACGCTGATAAAAACCCCGCTGGCTGGGCTCTTTTGGTGTTACTCATTTGTTAAGTGGTTTTTGTCTCGTGAATAAGATTCAGGCCGAATGTCTCGACAAATAATGCGAGCAGGGCAGGTATAACCAGCAGCGTCAAAGCCGTCGCGAGCAGCAGGCCGAAGATAATCGCAATCGCCATCGGCTCAAACAGCGGCCCGCCAAATAGCGCCAACGGAATCAGCCCCCCCACCGTCGTCAATGTAGTCAACATAATCGGCAGGATTCGCATCGCCGCACCGGTTACCAGGCATTTCCGAAATGCCCGCCTGGTCAACCCGCAATATGATCGCTCAGATTCACCGGGAAGATCCTCACCCGCTGCAACCCTTTGGCGGATGACATCCTGAACGAACTCGATCAGTACAATTGCGCTGTTGATAACTATCCCTGCCAGCGATAGCAGGCCCAGGTTGGCCATGAAACCTAAAGGGTTGCCCGTTATCCACAGGCCAAAAAGAGCCCCAGTAGCAGCCAATGGAACAGACATCATTATGATAAGCGGCTTGACCAGGGAGTTATATTGGATGACCAGCAATACAATGATCACGAGTATCGAAATCGAAAAAGCTTTGGACATATCTTCCTGCGAATCCGTGGTCTCCTCCTGTTCGCCGCCGATTTCAACGTAGTAGCCGGGCGGCATGGTATCAGCTAGCTTATTGACCTGGGGCATAGCGGCTGACAGAATCGAATTAGCAAGTTTTCCCTCTTGGACCCGGGCATTTATCTCCACCGTTCGGACCAAGTTTCTCCGCTCGATCTTGCCGGGGACCCAATCGGTATGGATATTGCTGACGGCATCTATGGGAACCTTGCCGTACTTACCTTCAACGTAAATTGCATTAACGTCGGCGAGCGACTTTCTCTGGGCGGCCGGCAGGCGCAGGTAAATCGGCACCCGATGATCTTCCTCTCGATAGGTCGTCAGATAATGGCCTGTAAAGAATGCATTGGATGTCTGGGCGACTGAAGCATTGGTCACGCCCGCAAGCTCGGCCTTGTCTTCATCCGTATCAATAAACATCTGAAACGACAGCCTGCCCCAGCTATCGTTTACGTCCCATGTCCCGTCGACACCTTCCATGATATCTTTTAACTGGACGGTATACCCGCGAAGCTCTTCTATCTCCAGGCCGCTAAGGCGGAGCTGAATCGGGTAATCCACAGGCGGGCCCATGTCCAGCTTACCTGGTGAGATCCTTGCATCAGGGATCAGCCTCCTAGCCTCAGCCCGTATCGCCTTTATGTAAGAATCTACAACCTGCCGGTTGACGGTATTGACCAGTACAAAGCCGTTGTTGGCTCCGGGGTCCTTGGGATTTTCGCCAAGATAGAACCTGGGGCCCCCGCCACCGACATATATGACCGCATTTTCGAGAGCGTCTATCTCCTTACCACCGACGGTGATGTGCCGTTGCGAAAGGATAATCTGTTCGAGTTCCTTACAAACCTCGTCGGTCAATCCAATCGGCGACCCCTCGGGCATATCCACATCGATTACGAATTGCGACCTGTCGGCGGCAGGGAAATACTGAGTTCCGACCAGGCCGGTGGCAACCAGGGAGCAGGCTGCTATGAATGCACCAAACGCAATGGCAATGGTTACATACTTACCCCTGATAGCGGCCATCGCGGCAGCTTGATAGATTTGTCCGAAATCTAGCTTTGGTTTGTCAGACGGCTTTGATCGCAGAAGAAGCGTCTTGGCTTTGCCTAGCAGCCACCAGAGTGGAGCTTTGCCGTGGGCTGGACGAATCATCCAGTAGGCCATGATCGTCGTCATCGTCATCGCGGTCAGCCAGCTGATCATCAAGGTCGATGAGACCACAACAGGCAGAGAGTAAATATACTCACCTGATGAGCCCGGCACGGTCAGCATCGGCAAAAAGGCTGCCATCGTCGTCAGTGTAGCTATCAGAATCGGCGGGCCGATCTGGGCGGCTCCCTGCGAGGCTGCCTCGAATCGGCTGAGACCTTCAGCCAGCAGTCGATGCATGTTGTCACAAACCTCTATCGCATTGTCGACCAGCATTCCAAGGGCAATAATCAACGCGGCAATCGAGATCTGCTCCAACTCCACGCCGAAAAAAGGCATCGTCCCCAAAGATAGGAGCATTACAAACGGAATGGCAGCAGCCATCACCACAGCAACTCGCAGCCCGACCAACAGGAACGCGACAAGGACAACGATTAAGACCGCCTGGTAGAGATTCCCCGCGAAGTCATCGATCTTATCTGTGACCGCAGTTGGCGGGTCGGATACGACAGCTATCTCGACATCTTCGGGTAGCCAGGTTCGCTTTGCCTGGGCTATGAGCTCGCGCACATCCGCACCCAACTTGACGACATTTCGCCCAGCCTTCATGGTGAAGGAAAGTACAATGCAGTCAGCTCCCCCAGCCAGGGATGGGTCCAGATAGCGGCTTATCAGTACGGGTGGATCGAGATAGGTCCGTGTTACTTCCAATCCCAAATCGCTCAGGTAAACCGGCGACATATCCGCATGGGTACCGACTACCAGATTGTTAATCTGGCGGTCTGCCTTAAATTCTCCGGTAGGTTTAACGCCAAACCGCACTAACTTAGTATCGATCGAACCGCCCGGTGCAACGATGTTGCGCAGTTCCAGCAACTGTTTTAGCTCATCTGATGTCAGGGAAAGTTGCGACCATGTACCTACATCGGTCTCGATGTATATAGTCTCTTGCTGAACGCCGAAAAGATCCAGCATGCCGACATCGTTTATCAGGCGAACCTCATCTTCGAGCCTATCGGCGATGATCTCCATCTCTCGATGGCTGTATTTGCGGCGAAATGGTTCATCGGAATCGCCTAATGGCAGCTGGGGCAGCTGGTAAATTGCCAGCACCATCGCGGCTGTGTCTCCATAGTCAGCGTTTACATATGGGCTCTGAACTCCTGAATCTGTGGGCAAATCCGCTGAGGCGACCTTTGCCCGGACTTTATCCCAGACATTATCCACCTGGTCCGGGCGTATCTCGTCTTCCAGTTCAACATCGATAACAGAGAATCCGGTAAGGGACCTGGATTCGATAATGTAGACCTCATCAAGATTAGCGATAGCTTCTTCGAGTTCATTAGTCAGTAGATGCTCCACGTCTTCGGCGGTCGCTCCCGGCCAATAGGTTGTAACCTGACAAACCCGGACGGTGTATTCCGGGTCCTCTCGTCGGGGCATTGTCTTAAAGCTGATTGCCCCCCACATTGACCCAATGAATACCACTGCAATGAAGATGGCCTTGTGTCTCAGTGCAAAGCCTGGAAGTTTCATTGGAGCTGTTTCTCCTGGCCTACGATGCGAATCAACTCGTCGTCGACGATCAGGCTCGCTCCGCGAACGATAACCCTGACTCGGTCTGTGATTTCAGGAGCCTCTATTTTTCTGTCGGAGCCGATCTGGCCGACAAGGTCGATTTCCACCCGCTTGGCTCGCAACTGGCCGTCGTCACCGCGAGCCGCCAGATACACGACATGCCTGGGGCCCGGTTCGACAGTGATCGCTTCCATCGGAACAAAGAATCCCTTACCGGGACCTGGGCCCCTAAGTCGAACCTGGGCGAGGTTTCCGGGACGGAACAACCAATGCAGCCTTAGAAAAAGAACCTGATCGTCGTCTTCGACCCATTGGGGCACGCCCGAAGCTAATATCGTCTCGATTGTCAGTTCGGCCTCGGCGTCTTGGGTTTCGTCGTCTAGCTCGGTCAGTTCTTTAAATTCGCGATACACGAACAAGCCCAGGTAATCCTGCCTGTCCGGGCCAGGTTCGATTCGGACTTTTTTCAAGCGGACAATCGGCTGCCGCGGCTGGCCCGGACGGACGGGCTCAAAATCCAACACCTTCCATACGAAATACCCATCATCGTCTGAATGAATACATCGCACTTCGGCATACAGTGGTAATTTCGAAGAGGCGTCCCTGGTTTGTACCGGGAGAATCTCCTTAATCGTCAACAAAGGCAGCAGCGCCATCCTGGCCTTGGAGTTGGCTATTATCCTTTTCAGATCTTCTCGGGTCGGCGTAATGTCGGTAACGAGGTCTTCCAGAAGCGGAGAAATCTGTGGATCGTCCCACAGCGGTTCGAGTACTTGTGAAACGGTGAGGTAGTCAATAAAGTTTTCCTGGCCTAACGTATCCTGGAGAACTTCCAGGCTGGGCAGTTCGACCGCTAATTGCCTGTTCCGGCAGATCACCGTGATTTGAAACGTTCGTAATTGAGGGTCAGCTACTGTCGATTTGCTGTAGACATAGCCGTCCACCGACTCATCTTCATCTTGGGCGAACATCTCCAATGTATCACCGACATGAATCCACCTGTCAGTCTTTGGAGAAACCGACAGCTTTATCGTAATTGGATCCATAACAGTTACCTGCACTACCGGATCGCCAGGCTTGATGATTGCCCCGGCTGCGACATGTAACTTGGAAACCCGTCCGGAAAACGGCGAAATCAAGTCGCACTTGGATAAATCCAACTCGGCATCTTTGAGCTGCTGGGAAGCCTGATCGGCAACGGCGTAAGCTCTGACGAGTTCCGCTTTCTTCGCTTTCATATTCGCTTGGACTTGTTCGATGTTCGCCTGAGCGACATCAACGAGAGCTTCGCTCCGTTCAACCTCCAATGACGTTGCAGCCCCGGCGGCGAGGGCTTCGGTTACCCGGGCGAGTTCATTTTTTGCTTGCTTAAGTTTTGCCTCGGCGGATTTATGTTCGGCTGGGAGAACGTTTTCCAATTCAGTTTTTGTAGCCTTGGCCTGGGCCTTTGCTGCATTTAACTGGGCCTTTGCCTGGTCAACCGCCAACTCGAAGCGGGTTTTATCAAGCGATGCAAGTACAACCCCTTCGGATAATCGCTTGCCGGCTTCGTCGAATGTCCGACCCTGGATATCTCTGTCTTCAAGGGTCACAAATTTAATAGTCCCGCCTATTTCAAATCCGAGATCCTCTTGTCTCCACGGCTCAACCGAACCGGTAAGTGGAAGGGTCTGGGCCGGGGTGATTTGGCTAAGCGTAATTACAGTAACGGGGCGCCGCTGGGGCAATGGAGGCGGCTTCTTTGAACGACACCCCCCAAATAGCAGCAGGCAAATGATCATAAACGCTGAATGTCTGCATATGCCCATATCCCGAACCTTCCAGGTATCGAAAATACTGACAGGAACTGACCTTCAAGAAAACCCCACATGAAAAACGATACTTCATTCTAGCACCAAAACCTCAAGAGCAAGGGAAGGTCCAGCTACACCGATTTCGGTTAAGCTATTATTAGAAAAGGCCGGGCCAGGCCTCTAGAGAAGGAAAAGGGGAACTGGTGTTGAAGGCAGTGAATCCGAGAGAAAAAAACAAGCGCAACAGTTGCCTGTACCTGTTGATCGGGCTGATTGGCCTGTTATTGGCCCAGCCGTTTTTTCTTCATACTGAGGAAATCGGCAGGATCATGTTAAGCGCTTTTATTTTCGTAGTCTTACTTGCCGGGCTATTTGCCATAAGGGCCAAAAAGCGCGACTTCGTTATCGCGTTATTATTTGGCGGGCCTGCCTTTATCGGCACTTTTATATCGGTCTTCTTTGAGAATGAGCTGCTGGGAGCAATCTCACTGGGACTTGTGGTTTTTTTCCTGGCCTTTACGACTGGATCAATCCTGGCCTACGTCATAGGTGCAGGAAAGGTTACCATGGATAAGCTCTTCGGCTCGGCCTGTGTCTACTTACTAATTGGCCTGACCTTTGCTGCTGCTTATATGATGATCTTGCAGTTCCAGCCTGATGCGGTAAGGGTCTCTGGTGAGAATGAGCAGATCATCGTATTTTCCGATTTGGTATTCTTCAGCTTCACAACACTGACGACGTTGGGCTATGGCGACATAACACCGATTTCAGCCCACGCTCGCACCCTTGCAGCAATGGAAGCTGTTACTGGAGTTTTGTTCCTGGCCCTTCTGATCGCACGTTTGGTGGCTTTGTACACTACTTACGCGCGCGATGAGGGCAGCCCAAGCAGTTGAGCAATTTAATGCAGGCTCATCAACTTAACTTGACGAAGAAATCAAACCTTATGGAACCGTGATCAACTGAAGGGCCGTCGAAGAATTCGTCCCGTTATTTCGGCCGATGACCTGGTCAGTCGGGCCTACTTTTTTATCGCGGTTAAAGTCCCCCGCGTGGGAGATCGAGGCTGAACTGACAGCCAATGTCGCCGGGTTGTTGCGGACGTAAACTTCATCGGTGGGCGTAACTTCGGCATCGGTAACTGAATTGCCCGTCTCGCCGGGGGCGTTGCCGAAGTAGAAAACATCCGATGCAGCGATATAGGTAACCTCA
>SDBT01002497.1_pt1 | contig 32441 bp, 23 predicted proteins | sample 2277101 | NCBI WGS metagenome assembly SDBT01 (sample SAMN10404973, study PRJNA504765) | marine sediment metagenome | isolation source: marine sediment core GS10_PC15, 103 cmbsf | place: Arctic Ocean: Southern Knipovich Ridge | collected 2010 | reverse complement strand
ATCTACCGCGACCAGTACCGCTACGACCGCTCGTTTACCTGGGTGTGCGCGCCGAACGACACACACATGTGTCGGATGCGTGCCTTCGTGCGCAACGGCGTGATCGTGCGCATGGAGCAGAACTACGACGTGCAGAAATACGCCGACCTCTATGGCAACCACGCGACCGAGCACTGGAATCCGCGCGGATGCGCGAAAGGCTATACATTCCACCGGCGGATCTACGGGCCGTATCGCCTGAAGGGCCCCGTTCTGCGGACCGGCTGGAAGGAGTGGGCCGACGCCGGCTTTCCTTCCTTGAGCGATGATCCCTCGCTGCGCTCGCGCTTCCGCTTCGACGATCGTGGCAACGACACGTTCGAGCCGGTGTCATGGGAAGAGGCCGGGCGCTACGTGGCCCGGGGACTGATGGCGATCGCGCGGACCTACAGCGGTGACGAAGGTCGCCGCCGTTTCATGGCCGACGGCTACGTGGAGGAGATGCTCACCCATTGGGAGAACGCCGGCACGCGGACGATGAAGATCGGCTCGTGCCTACCGATACACGGCCTGGTCGGCAAGTTCGGGATCTTCCGCTTCGCCAACATGATGGGCCTTGTCGACCACCACGCGCGCGGCGTGCCCGCCGAGGAGGCCAAGGGCGCCCGCGACTGGACCGAATACACCTGGCGTGGCGATCAAGCCCCAGGCACTCCCTTCGTCACGGGACTCCAGACCTCCGACCAGGACTTCAATGACCTGCGTCACTCGCGCCTGCACATCCAGGTCGGCAAGAACCTGGTGGAAAACAAGATGCCAGAGGCGCACTGGTTCATCGAGGGCATCGAGCGGGGAATGAAGATCTGGTCGATCGCTCCCGAGTACAACGCCCCTGGGACGAAGGCCGATGAGTGGCTGAGCATCCGTCCGGGCCTCAGCGACCTGGCCGTCTTCCTCGGCGTGGCTCGCATCCTCATCGACGAAGAGCTCTATGACGAAGACTTCGTCAAGCGCTTCACAGACCTTCCCCTGCTCGTGCGCACCGACACGCTGGAGCGGCTCCGACCCGAGGAGATCATCGCCGATTACGAGCTCAAGCAGCTATCGGTCTCGCACGAGCAACAGGGCTTGACCGACGATCAGAGGCAGCAGATTGGCGATTTCGTCGTCTACGACGCTCGCACCGAGAGCTTCGCTCCCATAAGCCGGGAGGATGTCGGGGTCAACTTGGAGGTAGATCCGGCCCTTGGCGGGCGATTCACGGTCCAAACCGTCGATGGCACCTCGGTCGAGGTGATGCCCGTGATGGAGATGTATCGGACACACCTTCGCGACTACGACCTCGACACGGTGGAGGAGATCTCGGGAGCGCCAGCCGCCAAGGTACGCGAGTTGGCAATGGACCTGGCGACGTTGAAGCCCGCGGCGATCCACTTCGGCGAGGGCGTCAACCACTACTTCCACGCCACGCTGCACAACCGCGCCGTCTTCTTCGTCATGATGTTGACGGGCAACATCGGCCTGCACGGCGCGGGAGCCTATGCCTGGGCGGGCAACTACAAGGGAGCGCTCTTTCAAGGATCACCCTGGACCGGCCCAGGCGCCGCCACCTACGTGCAGGAGGATCCGTTCAACCCGGTTCTCGACGAGAACGCCCGTCTGACCGCGGCAAACCTGCGCAACACCATGAAGGGCGAGGAGGTCTCCTACTGGGGCTATGGTGATCGTCCGCTGATCGTCAACACGCCCGAGGAAGGCCGGAAGCTGTTTACCGGCCGCACCCATCTTCCCAGCCCTACCAAGCTGATCTGGTACAACAACGCCAACTTTATCAACCAGGCCAAGTGGGTTTACGAGCTGGTCCAAAACGTCAACCCCAAGGTCGACATGATTGTCGACCAGCAGGTGGAGTGGACCGGCTCGGCGGAGTTCGCCGACGTCGTTCTTCCGGCCAACTCCTGGGTGGAGTTCGAGGACATCGAGTGCGCCGGCTCCTGCTCCAACCCCTTCATCCAGGCGTGGGGTGGCGACGGCATCGAGCCGATCTACGACTCCAAGGACGATGGGGCGATTTTCGCCGCTGTCGCTGACGCGCTGACCGCGGAGACCGGCGACCAGCGTTTCGCCGACTATTTTCGCTTCGTCACAGAGAAAAAGGCACGCGTCTACATCCAGCGCGTCTTCGACAACTGCATGACGACACGCAACAAGGACGAATCCTACTCTATCGACAGAATGATGGCGGGCGAGTATGGCGGTGAGCCCGGAGTGGCACTGTTCCTGTTCCGAACCTACCCGCGCGTCCCGTTCTGGGAGCAGGTCCACGATTCGATACCGTTCTACACCGACTGCGGCCGACTGGCCTCGTACTGCGATGTTCCCGAGGCAATTGAGTACGGAGAGAATCTGATCGTCCACCGCGAGGGCGTCGAAGCGACGCCGTACCTGCCGAACGTCATCGTCTCGACGAGTCCGTTCATTCGCCCACGGGACTATGGCATCCCGCTGGACGCGATGGGGGCGGACGAGCGCACCGTCCGTAACGTCATGATGTCGTGGGACCAGGTGAAGCAGACCGTGAACCCGCTTTGGGAGCGCGGCTATCGTTTCTACTGCTCGACGCCCAAGAGCCGTCACTCGACCCACTCGTCGTGGTCAGTGGTGGACTGGCACTGGATCTGGTCGACCGACTTCGGCGATCCGCTGCGCCTCGATAAGCGCTCTCCCGGGGTCTCGGATCGACAGATCCAGATGAACCCGCAGGCCGCAAAGGATCAGGGGATCGAGGACGGCGACTATGTCTACGTCGACGCCAACGCCGCCGACAGGCCCTACACCAACTGGAGGCCGGGCGATGCCGCCTACCACGCATACCGGTGCATGGTGCGGGTGAAATACAACTCGGCGTTGCCCTACGAGTTCACCATACTCAAGCACACGGGTTGGATCGCCACGCCGCGAACCGTCCGCGCCCACGAAAGCCGCGCCGACGGCCGCGCGCTCGCCGAGGACACCGGCTATCAATCCTCCTACCGATACGGCTCGCACCAGTCGATCACCCGCAACTGGCTGATGCCGATGCACCAGACTGACAGCCTCTTCCACAAGAAGGTCGGCAGCATGGGGTTCGTCTTCGGATTCGACATCGACAATCACGCGGTCAACACCGTGCCGAAGGAGACCCTCATAAAGATCACCAAGGCCGAACCAGGAGGCCTTGGTGGAGTGGGCATTTGGGCGCCCGCCAAGGCCGGGTTCAGCCCGGGGAACGAGGGCCCGACTTTCGCTGCCTACGTCGAGGGCGCCCTCACCAAGGTTCGCAGGGATTAGGGGCATGAACCGAATCGATGGCACCAAGAGCCGCCGCCGCGCCGAATCCTCCCGGGAGCCGGCCACCGGCCACCTCGGAGCAAACCGATTGGCCGCCGATCATGGCTCGGCCAAACAGCCGGAGCCGTCCGATCCTCTCGGTCTCGTCGGCGCCATGGTTCCGGGCGGCAACATTGACATGCTCAGTCGTTGCTTCATCGAAGAGTTCGCCGCGATGGGCTACGACGCTGAAGGGATCCTGGCGTTGTTCCGGCAGCCGCAGTACCTGGCGATCCACGCCGTGTACCGCCTCAAGGGAGAGCAGGCGGTGATCGAGATGATCGACCGGGTGATCTCCGAGTGCGGTATCTTTCGCACCACCGAGACAATCCCGCCGGACAGCCGCCGCGCGACGAGACTCCTGCAAATCGAAGTGCCCGCGACGCCCGAGGAGGATGCGCAGCCATGAGCAAGGTCTACAACTGGCAGATTGGCCGCGAGATGGACTTCCCGTACGACGAAGCTCATCCCGGTTGGCAGTTCGCATTCGTCTTCAACATCAACCGCTGCATCGGCTGCCAAACCTGCACGATGGCCTGCAAATCGACCTGGACGTTCTCCATGGGCCAGGAACAGATGTGGTGGAACAGCGTCGAGACGAAACCCTATGGCGGCTACCCACATAGCTGGGACGCGAAGCTACTTCAGCTATTGGAGGAGGCGAACCCCGGGGGGCAGATCTGGAATGCAGGACAAGCCGACGTCGAGACTGGCGGGCCGTACGGTGTGTTCACAGGCGAGACGATCTTCGAGGCCAAGCACCCGCTGATAGATGCTCCGCAGAGCCGCGTGCTCGGATATCTCCCCGCTGATGAGGAGTGGAATGCGCCCAACATCCACGAGGATTCGGCCACAGGCGCCACGTGGCAGCCAGGAGAGTTCGGCAAGACCGCCAGCCTCCCGGTGCACGACGTCTGGTTCTTCTACTTGCAGCGCATCTGCAACCACTGCACGTATCCAGGGTGCCTTGCCGCGTGTCCCCGGGGCGCCATCTACAAGCGCCCGGAGGACGGCGTCGTGCTCATCGATCAGAAGCGCTGCCGTGGTTACCGGAAGTGCGTCGAGGCCTGTCCATACAAGAAGTCGTTGTACCGGCCGACGACGCGTACCAGTGAGAAATGCATCGCCTGTTATCCGCGGCTCGAGGGTCGCGACGGCGAGATCACTCCGGACGGTGAGCCGATCGAGACGCGCTGCATGAGCTCCTGCGTCGGCAAGATCCGACTTCAAAGTATGGTCGAGACAGACCGAAACGGTGCCTGGGTAGAGGATCCGAGCAACCCGCTTTACTTTCTCATTCGTGAGGAGCAGGTCGCGCTGCCGCTCTATCCGCAGTTCGGGACGGAGCCCAACGGCTATTACATCCCTCCCCGCTGGGTACCGCGGCCGTACCTCGAACAGATGTTCGGCCCGGGGGTCGAGCAGGCGATCGAGCGCTACGTCTGCCCCTCCCGTGAGCTGCTCGCGGTGCTGCAACTATTCCGCGCCACCCGCCCCATCATCTACCGATTCGAGATCATCGAGGGGGAAAAGGTCCACGAGAGGGAAGTCATCCTACCGTCCGGCACGGCCAAGACCCTGGAGATCTTCAACGACACGGTAGTCGGATATAACCAGTCGGGGCGGGAAATCGTCCGGACGACGGTAGAGGAGCCGACGTTCGAACGATCGGCCGAGCATCTCAACTCAATCTAACAGTGTGCGGAAAGACCCTTGTGGGTAGCGCCCGCGGGCCGTGCGGAGGGCTAATGAGGAAGGCGCAGGGAGACAGAGTTGATCGACGTTGAAGTGCATCTGGCCCGGGCGAATCTCTACCGCTACCTGTGCGCGGCCGTTCTACCGCCGCGCAACCCTCGTTTCGAGCTGCTCAACGACGAGGGCTTCCGCCCGGTCGTAGCAACCGCCGTCAATTGGATCCGCACGGACTCGACATTCCACCCGCAACGACTCGGACCCGCTGAGATCGATCCGGCATCCATGGAAACCACGTCGCTTTTTCCAGACAGCGACGAGATCGGCAACGCCTACCGTGAAGTCTTTGGCCACAGTATCAGCAAGGATTGCCCACCTTACGAGAACGAGTACTGCGCCAATCGCGATGTCACGTTTCACTCGCAGCGCCTTGCCGACATCGCTGGTTTCTACCGCGCATTCGGGCTCGACCTCTCGTCTGAGGCCCGCGAGCGCGTCGACCACCTTTCCTTTGAAGCCGAGTTCATGCAGATTCTGCTGGCGCGGCAGCTCTACGCAACAGAGGAAGGCCTCGGCGAGGAGCGGGTCGAGGTTTGCCGAAGCGCGCAGCGTACGTTCTTCATCGAGCACCTGGGCTGGTGGCTTCCGGCGTTCGGGGTCCAACTGGCCGCGCGCACGACGTCGCCCTTCTACCAGGCCCTCGGCGGCTTCGTGCGCGCGTTCTCGGCAGCCGAGAGGGCGGTGATGGACGTTCCGCCCTTCACCGAGCTGCCAGTCGCCCATCCGGACGCCTATGAGCCGGGGGGAACCTGCTTCGAGTGTGGCCTGGTTTCGGTCGATGAGGGCGCAGAGGTGCCGGAGAGTACCTTTCCGCTCGAGCCGGCCCCTGAGGGCAGATGACCCCCCGATGAGAGCTCAACCCTCGGAGCCCACACTGGCTCGCGTCGAATACGAGCCCGGCATCGTCGAAGAGGCGGTCCGTCTGGTACTGGACAAGGGCGGCAACGGCCACGATCCCAAGCGCTTGCTACGCCTGCGCTACAACCACCGCAGTCGGCTGGATTCGCTCTACCAGAACCCAGATCACGAGGGTCGGGAGGCCGCGTTCCGCGAGCATTTCTGGCAGTTGTTCCACCGGCTCGAGCTGGATCGCTACCTGCCCGGTTGGCTCGATCAATTCGACCTGCGAACGAACCTCGAAGGAGTGTTGGTACAGTCAGCAATCGCTGCTCAGAGAGAAGGTGCGGAGCCATGGGAGAGCAGCGAACGGCGAGGCGAGGGGGTCCCGGCGTACCTGGTAATCAAACTGAAGCCCTCCCGGTTCCTGCAGCCGGAAGAGATGCGGCGCATCCTTCTGCCGCAGCTCCTGATGGCGGCGGACCTGCTCGACCCACGGTTCGGAGCGGCGCACAGCGAGGACCCAGGGGGAACCCCCGTGTCCGCCAGAGCGATCGACCTGATCTATGAAGGGATTTGGATGCTGTCTGCTCGAGCTCGGCTCGACGCGCTCGGCCTATTGGTCGACCACGAGCTTCTGTCGGACGCGGAGCATCTCGTCTCCGCCAACGCCGGCGGCGAGCCGGGGCAATCCTCTCGCGAGCTTGTCGCCCGGCTTGGCGAGTTCTGCTGTCGGAAAGACCTGATGGCGCTCGCCCGCACGATTCACTCGCGGCAGATCGGCACCACCGGAACGACTCAGGCTGCCATATGTCCGCTGTGCGCGTTCCCCACAACGGATTGGGCACGAACGGAAGACATCGAGGCCATAGTGCCGACAATCCGAGCCGACTTCCCGAGCTGGTCCATGGTCGACGGTTGCTGCAGCCATTGTGCTGAGCGCTATGAGATTCTCGGCTCGCATTCAGGCTAGTTGAGCCACGCGAGGCCGAGCGAGCTCCTGATCTCCTCGATAGTGCGACGGGCCTCTTGGACGCTCGGCACATTCGCCCGTAAGGGCCCCATGAGTTGAACGAACTGCTCCAGGTCGGTTAGGGCCTCCCGATCTCGACCCACGGATCTCAACGCCCGCGCTCTCATGTAGTAGGCGTACTGGTAGGCGGGGTCTTTCTGAATCGACCGGGTGAATTCCTCGATCGCGGCCTCGGGCTCGGCCGACTCGATCATGACCCGCCCGGCCTCGTAGTCGACCCAGGGGCTGGCGGGGAGCACCCGGCGGTACAGCTCGATTTGTTGCCGGGCCTCATCGAGCCTTCCCGTAGCTCGATATGTGAGGGCCAGAAACGCGAACAGGCGCGGATCTCCCGTCTCGCCCGGCGAATCGCTCATCTCGGCGAGGCGAGAGTCCGGCGAGAACCGGCCTGCCGGGCGCTGCTGCTCGAGTGCCTCGAGAAGAATCTCCTCGGCCTCGGCGTAGCGGCCGGCATAGTACTCCATCTTCCCCGCCACCCAAGCGAGGCTCGGCTGCCATCGGCCTCCCGCCAGCTCACGAGCCCGCGCGAACTCGGCTTCGGCCCGCTCGGTGGCCTCCCGGTGCGCGCTCAGGCAAAGACCTACCGTGAGATGGGACCACGGGTCATCGGGGTGCGCCTGCAGCAGAGGCTCGAGTGTCGTGGCGATTTGTTCCAGGGGATAGCCCAGGTCCAGCACCGAAGGCGGGCCCTGGATCCAGAGAATGTTCGGCCCGTCAAACTCTTGGAGTCGCTCGAGGGAGTAGTCGAGCAGATCCTGCCGGTGATTCTGAAACAGCAGGATCGACGCCCACAGCCAGCTCTATCGGTGCTCGCCTAACCCGGAGATCATCGCCTCGTCCATGGGCGGGATCGCCGGGCCCGGGCCGTGCTCCAGGAATTGCTGCGCCCGTTCCAGGATTTCCACCTCCCAGGGCTCGAGCCGGTTCCTGAGCTCCAGCGCTCTCTGGACGGCCGGCAAGGAGAGGGCCGGGCCTGTGTAGGGAACCTGCGCACTCATGATCAGGTAGCTGTAGTGGCTGTATGCTTGTGCGAACTCGTCGTCGATCTCGAGAGCATGATTGGTCAGCGCCAGGGCTTGCCAATGCTCCCCTTCATAGGTCAACGACAGTGCCTCGAGGTAGGCGCGCGCGGCTTCATCCGACCAGGTGATCGGATGCGGTCGAACCTGTTCGTATCCAGAGGGGAATACCGCATCCGACTCTCGCCAAGAAAAGAGGAAGGCCTCGACTTCGCGTGGTAGCCGTCCCGCCAGGAGCGACGCCAGGCTGTCTTGCTCGGGCAGCGGGTACTCGAGCCTCTGCTGCATGTCACTGCTGTCATCGGAGGCAATATCCACGGACAGCACCGGCGTGTCGCCGAATCGAATGACCTCCCAGCGCAGCGTGAACCGCGCCTCGCTGCTGACGTAGCCCAGGAGCCTGTCCGCTCCAGCCACGCCGCTCGCGGAAGCGTCGTTCCCATAGATCTCCTCCAACTCCGAGAAAGGCAGGACTCGCGTCGGCCCGCCAAGGAGCTCGAGCTGATGACGGAGCTCGCGCGCAGGGGCTTCCTCGGGGGTTCCCGATTCCGAGTCGACCAGGGGCAAGATCGCCAGCTCATACGAGCGCGCCGGGGCGGGGCCGAACCGCTGCCCGATTTGGAAGATGACAATCACCAGGAAGACCGCGGCTGCGACTATGGAGACTGCCAGAAAGATGCGCCGGCGGCGTAGGGCAGTGAGGGCCGCGCCAGTCGTCCGCTCCGCGGCGATCGGTTCTCCTGCGCCAGTCGTTTGCTGTGCGCCAGTCGTTTGCTCCGCGCCAGACAAATCCCTCATCTTGCGTAGCTGCACCGCCACGTCGGCGGCGGACGACATCCGGCGCTCGGGGTCTTTCTCGAGCAGGGTGGCAATCAGGGTGTCGAAGGCCGGGGGAAGCTCGCTGTTGTACGAGGATGGCGGACGGGGCTCTGCACTGAGCGTTCGTGCGAAGGTGTCGGCCGCGGTCTCCGCGCCGAACGGGTCGGTCTGCGCGGCCAAATAATAGAGAAGACAGCCGAGCGAGAAGAGGTCGCTCCGGAAGGTCGTGCCACGCCCTCGCAGGGTTTCCGGGGCCAGATACCCTGGAGTGCCCAGGAAGGCCCCAGCTCGAGTGAGCTGCGTCTCGGTGCGGGCCTCGGCACTCCTGCCGCGATCGCCCGCGCCGGCATCGGCGGCGCCAGCATCGCCCACGCCGGCACTGTCCGCGCCGGGGATCGACTTGGCCAGGCCGAAGTCCATGACCTTCGGGTGCCCCGACGGGGTCATCAGCACGTTGGCCGGCTTGATGTCCCGATGCATGATGCCGGCATCGTGGGCAGCGGCCAGGGCCTCGGCGACCTCCCCACCGACGCGCAGGATCTCTTTCACCGAGGGGCTCCGCCGCGTGACCCAGTCGGCGAGGGTATCGCCGGTGAGGTGTTCCATGACGATGCAGATTCCCGCCTCGGAATCGATGACCTCGAAGACCTTGCATATGAACGGATGCTCGAGGCCTGCCGCGGTACGCGCTTCCCGCCACAGGCGGTGTTGCGCCTCGCTGTCGCCGAGATGGTCCGATCGAATGACCTTGACGGCGACAGTGCGCTGGAGCCGCGAGTCGCTGGCGAGGTAGACGGAACCCATCCCTCCCTCACCGAGCAGCTCGAGGATCTCGTAGTTGCTGATCGTCTGCCCGATCATGGTGGGGTCCTCACAATGTCTATGTCGCCCGCGTCAGAGCGCGCGATCGACAGGTTGTTTTGGAGAGAGATCACGCTATCCGAGGTGGTGTGAGGATTCAACTGACCGTACCGGGATATCGGCAGGTGGACCCGGACCGGTATCGTGTATCGGACGACGGTTCCACAGAATCACTAGAGAGTGAGGAGCCTATGGATGCTGTTTTCCTTGCGCGTGGCTTGAAGAAGCACGGCAGACTTCGTTCGAGAAGGGGATTCCTCCAATCGGGAATGGCTGCGGCGGCGGCAGCTGCAGCACTTCCGCTCTCGAGACACCTTCCACAGAAGGCAAGTGCCGCCCCTCGTGGCACCCAAGCAGCAGAAGCCAACAAGTCCGAAGCATCCGATGCCAGGCTGATGCGGATCCTGCATCGGTACGGCAGTGAGCTCGGCGAGGTCGACAATGTCCGTATTCGAGGTTGAGAGCTGGAAGGTCGCCGAAGGCAAGGCCGAGGAGCACGATGCCGCGATGCACCAATGGCTGGCGTGGGTGAACGAGCATCTCGACCTGTTCGGTGAGTGGAAGAGCGTCCGCTACTTCGTGAAGCAAATTGCGGGCGATGAGTCTGATCGGCACCTGGTGATCTGGGAGTACGATAGCCTTGCGGCCTTCGAGGCCTACAAGGCGCGCCGCGGCGACTACCAGGGGCCCTACGCCGAGTACAAGGAGAACGATCCTTACTATAAGGGTGTATTCGACCACGGCGACATGACGGTCGAGGTCTGGCAGGACCTCGAGAGGGATCTCTGGATCGAGTAGTGGGGTTCAGCTCATCTCATCGCGGATGACCTCGAGCTCCACGGAGGGTTGTCATGCAGTTGAAGGGACGGGCATCGGGGCTATCGGTCCGGGCCGGCATACTGCCGGCTCTTATCGCCGCGTTGGCCGGATGCCTGCCTGTTTCTTCGGCCGTCGCTGGGCCGCAGGTCTCCCCCCGTGCCTCCCGCATACCTCTGACCGTCGACAGCTGGACCTATCAGCTCCAGGGCTATAGCGCGTCGCTGCAGACGCTCGGGGATTCGAAGTTCGATCTGCTGGTGATCGACTATTCCGAGTTCGGTGACGGGGGGTCGGAGCTCACCGCGCAGCAGATCGCGAATCTGAAGGACAGCCCCTGTGGCGACCGACCGGTGGTTGCCTACATGAGCATCGGCGAGGCGGAATCCTACCGTTACTACTTCGACTCTAATTGGATCGGGCCCGACAACCAGCCGATCCCGGGCACGGCGCCCGACTGGCTCGGCCCACCCAACCCCGGCTTCACCGACAACTACAAGGTGAAGTACTGGATGGCGGGGTGGCAGGCGATCATTTTCGGTGATACCAGCGGAGCGGACAAAAGCTACCTGGATCGCATCATCGACGCCGGCTTCGACGGAGTCTACCTCGACATCATCGATGCCTTCGAGTACTGGGGGCCGACGGAGAACGGCGGCAACGACACGAAGCGCGATTCTGCCGCCGGCATGGTGGATTTCGTCCGGGCGCTCGCCCAGTACGCGCGCCAGACTCGGGGCAAGCCCGATTTTATCGTCATTCCCCAGAACGGAACCGGCCTGATTGCCGACTGGACCTATCCCGACGCGGCCGACCCGGCCGCCGAGGCTGCCGCCCAGAAGCAGCGGTACTTCGAGGTAATCGACGGCATCGGCGCCGAGGACACCTTCTTTTTCGGGCCGGCCGACAACGACAACCCGCTCGATCCGCAAACCGAGACAATCGCGCTACTCGATGAGTTCACCACCGCGGGGAAAGTGGTGCTGGCGATCGACTATGTCACCCAGACGGCCAAGATCCAGACTTTTTATGAGATGGCGCGGGCGCGGCGCTACAAGCCCTACGCCACGGTGCGGGATCTGGACGTGATGACAGTCAACGCCGGCTACGAGCCGGTGTGCCGGTGGCTGGAGTATTGGGTGGGGGCTGCGGGCCGAGTCGGGGCCGAGCGCGCTGCGGGAGGGTAGCAACGCTCGAGCGGAGTGCGCGGAGGCTATTTGTCGACGGCCTCGAGAGCTTTCTTCTGTTCCAACTCCTTGGCCATGTCAGCGGCAGTTACTTCCCCAAGATGGAACATCAGCGACTCGCGACATTTTATCCAGTATTCGTGCAGGGCACAGTGGACTTCCTCATGGCACTCACTGTGTCCGAGGACGCACTGATCCTTCCAGTGTGAGCCGACTTCAATCGCCTCGATGACTTCCAGAACGTGAATCTCCTCGGCCGGACGCGCGAGGGTGAATCCTCCATCCCGACCCCGAGTTGATTGGACAATTCCTGCGTGGGCCAGGCTTTGCAGCACCTTGGCCAGGTAGTAGGGCGGGATGTCTTCGATCTTCCCGATCTCGGCCGCCGAGATCGGAACCACCTGGTCGTCGCGACCCGCAAGATAGGTGACGGCACGGATTGCGTATTTACTGGCGTCGGTACGGAACATCCGCTCACTCCTCGAATGCAGCGGATCAGCTCGCTGCTGGGGATTCCACGATGTGCAGAGTGTAAGGCGCGAACCCTATCCGAATATCCCGCTAATAGCAATACTGAAATCCCTGAGATCCGTCAAGCAATCGCCGCCGGAGAGCTGGCGCTGGGCGACGCACTGCCGACAGTGCGACAACTTGCCGCCGACATGAAGCGCCTCATCGCCGAGGAGTCGAGCGCCATGTGGCCGGGAGCGCTAGCCGCCCAATTCCTCGATGGTGTCACCCTCAGCAGCTTCGCCCTCGACGATCGTGCAAATCGCCGATTGCGACATTACCCGCGTTACCTCAAGGAGACCAACCTGCTCGATGATCTTGTCGAGGACGTTTCCGTTCGCATCAACGATCTCGTCGATGACGCGGAAGACGGCGAAACGTTGCCCGACCTGGACGCCGGTGTTCTCGCCTCGGTTGATGTAGAAGTCACCCTCGCGCGCACCTACGACCTGGCCAGCCGGCGCCACCGGCTTGAGGTTCTCGAAGCGACTGGCCTCCGCGGCGAGCTTCTCCACCACTTCCAAAACCGCGGGTCGCAGGGCTTCCTGGGCGAGACCGGCATCGAAGTCGCGCCCAGCATAGGCACCCTTGACGTATCCACCGCCCAACCTGATCTTGCCGGTGCCCTCCTCAGCGTAGAGGATTTCAGCGGTGTTGGTGTCGATGAGCCGGATATCGATCATCGACTCGGCCTCGGAGTACGACCCACCGATGCCGCGGAAACCGGCACTGATGGTCTCGATCGAGAACTTGGTGATCGAGCCGGTGAGCATGAGCTGGACTCCCAGGATTCTGCCGATCTCCGCAGCCGTCGAGGCGTTCACGCGACCGCTGGCACCGAGATCCTGTTCTGCCAAAATCGCCTCGAGCTGAGTCCGCTCGATAATGCGGAACTCGCCCGTCTTGAACAACTGGGTTACCAGTTCGTCCGCGGCCGCCCAGCCGAGATTGTCACCCCAGTAGTGCCACTGGCTGTTGTTCTCGAAGTTGATGACCGCGATCCGCACCTTTTCGTCCTGCGGGCTACCCGGTGCGGCGGCCGGCGCGGCCAAACTCGACGCTCCGAGCAAACTGAGAACCATCACGAAAATCAAGAAACTCTGCCGTCTGTTCACTGTCGATTCCTTCCTACCCCTCGGAGCGGTATCCACACCGTTCCTGACTGTATGCACGGGCCGGCGGCACCAAGGAGTACCGTCGCCCCACCTGATGGATGGCTTCACTATACCAATGGTCCCCACAGCTCCCAAGAGGGACTTGTCCCGAGAGGGTCTAGCCCTTGGAGGGTCTTGCCCTTGGGAGGGTCTTGCCCTCGGAGGGTCTTGCCCCGACCTCGCCTGCATTCCTCACTACAGTTCGTGGTGGAAAATGCAGGCTTACCCTCCCTTGCGTGGGATCCGCTCGTCGTTCATGGCCGCGTGGTAGACGAACGAGGCCATGATGACTGCGTTCTTCATCAGGTCCTCGATGGGCAGGGTGTCGAAGAAGTCGAGGTTGGTGTGGCCGCCCGTTCCACCGACACTGTCCTGCAGGAACTGAAAGCCAGGCAGCCCTGCCCTGTCGAACGGGATGTGATCGGTGCTGCCGACGCTCTGGATCGAGATCGCCGTCATCCCGAGGTCACTGAACGGAGCCATCCAGGTCGCAAAGGTGCGCCGGACGTGCTCGTTGCCCTGCAGGTAAATGCCACGATACTGCCCCGGGCCGTAGTCCTGGTTGAAGTACGCGGAGAATTTCTCGTAAGCGGGGGTAACACCGATTTCCTCGTCGTTCGGGTCACCGAAGTGCTTCTTCACGTATTCGCGGGAACCGTGCAGACCCTGCTCCTCGCCAGCCCACAGTGCCACCCGGATGGTGCGCCGCGGCTCAGCGCCAATAGCCTTGAGAATGCGCGCCGCCTCGAGCACCACCGCCACGCCCGAGGTGTTGTCGGCTGCGTTGGGGCTGGCGTGCCAGGTGTCGATGTGGGCGCCCATCATCACGATCTCATCGGCAAGATCGGAGCCGGGGATCTCGCCCAGCAAGTTGCTCGCCTGCTCGCGCGCCTCGCCGATGCGGTTGCGTACCTCCACCTCGACGGTGACGGGAATCTCGCGCTCGCGAATCCGGTACATGCGGTTGTAGTGCTCGGGTGTCACGGCAACGATCGGCAAGGAAGCCAGGCTCCCCTCGCGCGACCACTGGTCGTCGCTGGTTCCCGGCCGCGCGAATCCACGCACCGCGCCCGGCCAACCGCTATCGCACTGAAAGACAACCAACACGCCCTCCTCCTTATAGAAGTCCATACGCTCTTGGTCGCTCAGCAGGTCGGGATTGCGCGGCTGGGCCGGCGGGCGCGCCGGGGGCGGGGTGACGTTCTCCTCGAGCGCCCGCAGGTCTTCTTCGGTACGGCGGGGAGTGCCGCGGGCAAACCTATCGAGGTCGACGACGGCCGGAACGGTCGATAGCACGGCCTTCCCCCGCAGCAGGCCGCGGAACTGCTCGAGGTCTTGCTTCGTCCGCACATCGGCGATGACTACGTCGAGCTCCTGCCTGCCATCGGTGCCGGGCGTGTGGGCCAGCGGGAAGCCAACCATCGGCTGGTAGTCGGGCTCGAGAAGGTGCAGCGAGACGTATTCGTTGTCCCAGCTCACGCCGTAGTCCATGAACGGCTCGAGAGCGATGTTGACCAATCCGATGCGTTCCATCTCGGCCATGGCCCACTCCTGCGCCCTCGTCATGCCGGCCGAAAGGGTGAGCCGAGCCCCCAGCACGTCGGTCATGTAGGAGAGGGTGTCGGCGAGCTCGGAACGCTGGAAGCCTTCCTCTCGAATCTGGGCCACCGTCTCCCAATCGACCAGGGCTCGATGGGCCTGGGAGTGTCCTTGTTGGACAAATCCGAAGAGAAGCAGAACGGCGACAAAAACTGAGAGGAGGGCGGTTCCGCGGCGATTCATGGGCAGCTCCAATAGTTGCCGACGCGCAGGCCACGACCGAGCAGTCTCGCTGTGGCCACACGTCGGGGCATGGCTGGCGGAAAGCGCCGGCACCAGGGAGCGGCACCGGATGCGGGAGGATTATATGTCCTATGCCGCCTCGATGAGCTTGCCGACCCCGCTAGCGCCCCGTCGGCACTAGCTGTTTCACCTCCTCGAGCCAGTTGAGCACCAAGTGCAGCCGGGCCTCGGCGATCCCGGCCATGTTTTGCTGGATCATGACGAAGCTCTGTCCATCAGGGGCAACATCGTAGTTGCGACCATACCAGGGTGTCTGCACGAAGCTGCCCTCGAAGAGGAGCCTCGGCTGGCCGGGTTGCAACTCCGGCTCCAGTACGACATCCACCGCCATCAGCTTGAGACCATGTACATCTCTGTAGAAGAGCTCGGTGCCGTCCGGGGACCAGGCTGGCTCGATGCCTCCTCCTGTGGAGACTTGCCACTTGCTGCCGAGATCGGGGAAGGACCTCACGTACACTTCGAACTGCCCCGACTCGTCGGACGTGTAGGCGATCCAACGTCCGTCGGGCGACAACTCGGCCAGGAACTCCATGAAGGGCGAATTCAGGAGAGGCATTGCCTCAGTGTCTTCGCCGGGCCGGAACATCATCACGTCCCACTTGGTTTCAGGATGGTCGTTCTGCTGCAGGATGAGCGTCCTGCCGTCAGGCGACCAGTCGTTGGCCTGCTGCGGATAGACGTTTTCGATCAGGCGCTCGGGAGTACCACTATCATCGGCGGAGATCATCAGGATCGTCGACAACACATCCGGCGTCGTGGTCTGGAATGTCACGCTGCGCCCGTCAGGTGTCCACTGGGGCCACCAGGCACCCATCTCGAGGTTCAGCCGGGTGAAGGTGTCGCGCTCCAAATCATAGATCCAAAGGGTTTGAGGTCCTTGGCCAGACAGCGGCGCAGCAGAGTACGTACCGACGCCGGCGTCGCCTCGGGAAGGGCGTCCCATTCCGGCTCGGCCCGGAGGATCGCCGCCAGCGTGTCGGAAATCGTGTCTCCCTGGAACGGTCGCTCGCCAGCCAGCATCTCGTACAGAACGCAGCCGAACGACCAGACATCGGTGCGCTTGTCGAGAGGCCTCATGCGGGCCTGCTCGGGCGACATGTAGGCAGCCGTTCCGAGAATCATGCCCGTCCGGGTCGCGTCGGCGAGCGTCGGGGACTTGGAAAGGTCGGGTGACATCTCGCCCGCCGGCGCCTCGTCCACGTAGGCCTTCGCCAGGCCGAAATCCAGCACCTTGATCTGATCGTCGGGCGTGATCTTGATGTTCGCGGGCTTCAGGTCGCGATGGATGATGCCCTTGTTGTGGGCCGCCTCCAGCGCCTCGGCGATCTGGCCGGCGAACCCGAGAGCCTCGTCCATCTCCAAGCGGCCCTCGATCCCGCTTCCCTCGAGCCGACTTGCCCCCAATCGCTCCGCCAGAGTGTCGCCCTCGACGAGCTCCAGCACCAGGAAGCGCACGCCATCGGCCCTTTCCAGGCTGTAGATCGAGGCAATGTGCGGATGGTTCAGGGAGGCAAGAAGGTGGGCCTCACGCTCGAGCCGCGCCAGTCGTTCGGGCTCTTCGGCAAGCTCCGCCGGCAGCACCTTGATAGCAACATCGCGTTTCAGGGTGGTGTCGTGGGCACGATAAACCTCGCCCATGCCGCCGGCCCCCAGCAGTTCGACAATCTCGTAGTGAGCGAGAGTTCGCCCGATCATCGCGCGTTGCCCTCCGAAGGAAAGTTAGACTATGAAATCTGAATTCAAAACTGGATGCAAGAGCTACCTGGGAACAGCAGAACGATGTGCGCTACGGTCGAGGCGGGCTGGGCGGGCTGGGCTCGTGGCGAGCCGGGAGCCTATCGAGTTCGGGGGGGGGACGCCTGCCGGGGAGTTTCACCGGCCGAACTGGCGGCGCTACCGCCCCGCCGGCACCATCTCGCGCAGGTCGACAAGCCAGTTGAGGACGACGTGGAGCTCGGGGACAAGGGCGTGCCCATCATCCTGGCGAACCATGAAGAAGCCCGATCCGTCGGGGTTGACCTCGTAGTCCCATCCAGTGTCGTATGACATCTGATAGCGACCCTGAAAGAGCACCCGTGGCTCTCCGAACCGCAGCTCCGGCTCGGTTTCCACGTCCACGGCCGTCATCCGGGCTCCGTCGATCCATTCCCCCGACTCGACCCGCATGAACTCCTGGAGGAAATAGATCTCCTTGCCGTCAGGCGACCACCTCGGTGAAACTCCGCCGGTCGCTACGACTCGCCTCGGACGCCCTTCGGGAAACTTCTGAATGTATACGACATTGGCTTCTTCTTCGTTCACCGAATACGCCAGCCACTGCCCGTCGGGAGAAAACGAAGGGGCATACTCGTGGTTGGGCCCTTGCTGAATCGTCTCGATTTCGCCGTTCGGCCTGAGGATCCAGATGTCCCCGCCCGTCTCGGGGCTGTAGACAATCAACGCAATCGATCCGTCGGGAGCCTCGTCGGAAGGCGCAGCGTAACGAACCCCCCTAAAGACGCCGATCTCCTCCGATGTCGTGCCGTCTGGATCGCCTCGGTAGATCTTGACGCTCTCGTCCTCGGTCCTGCCATAGACGACCGAGCCGTCGGAGGTCCATAGCGGGGCCAAAGCATAGTATTGGCGATCGCGGCTCAGCGTCTCGGGAGTTGCCCGATCGAGGTCGAAGACCTGCAGCGACGTCTCGCCGCCTTGCATGTCTGCCGCGATGACTCGGCTGCCATCGGGCGAGAGACTGATCGCCGGATGTCTCAGCGCAACCGTGGCGATCTCCTCCTCATTGCCCGCGTGATTCACCCGCACAAAGGTGACGCTGCGCATGAACTCGGTGTCGGCCGGCGCGTACACCAATGTTCCCGCGCGGGAGACAGCAAGCTGCGGAACGGGAACGCCCCAATTCGCCCGATCGGGTCTGACGTCCAGAGGAATCGAAACCGGGGTGCCCAGTAGTTCGAGACGATCGGGGTCGAACGGTACCGCCATCAAGACTTCGTCGCGCGTGAACAGCAGATGCCCGGACTCCACGCTTATCGGGTGGGCAGCGTTCTCGAGCAGCGTCGTGTGCGTGCCGGCAGCCATGTCGAGCGACCGGATCTCCGTGCCCGAGCCAAGGTAAGCGGTGAAGAGGAGCGCACCGTTGCCCGGAAGCAGATCGGGCTCGCCATGCGTCTCCCCGCCGGCAGGCGTCGTGAGGGCCGTCACGGCGCCTCCCTCGGCGGAAACGCTGAATAAACCGCTGTCCCAAAGCGAGAACACGATCGTGCCGTCATCCCCCCAGCTCCCGAAGCCCCACATGGAGCCCTGAACATCCCGCGCCACGGTTATCGGATCACCACCGGCCAGGCTCACTTTCTTCAGGTTCCCCAGGTCATCGAAGTACCCCACCCACTCACCATCGGGGGAAAAGAAGGGCTGCCCACCGCGCTCCGTGCCCGGAATCTCGCGTAGCTCGTGGCTGTCCATGTTTCGGATGAACAGCGAATGACGCGAGAATCGCCTCATGTCGCGGCCTTTGTAGACGATATGGGTTCCGTCCGGGGAGATCGCCAGGTTTTGGGCGGGCCATGTGTCGGCATACAGACGGGACTCGGCGGGAAGAAGAATAGTGAACTTCGTGATGTCCCGGGCTCGCTCGGCGCTAACCCGTCTCTCGGCCACCCCACCGCCGATGAACAAACCAACGACCAGCGCCAGCACGGCGGTCACCGCGGCTGCTGCGATCGTGCGACGGCGAAATCGTGCCGAAGCCTGCCCTTGGGGACTCACGCCCTCGCCTGCCCCTCCACCCGCTTCCAAGGGACCACCAGCATGGCTGAGATCCCAGTGCGCGTCGCCGATGTCGCGCAGCCGGTCGCGTGGGGCCTTCGTGAGGCAGCGGCGCAGAACGCGCATCACGGAACCAGGCAAATCGGCAGGCAGGTTGCTCCAGTCGGGCTCGTCCTTGAGGATCGAGGCCATCGTGTCGGAGACGGTCTCCCCCTGAAAGGCCTTTCTGCCAGTGAGCATCTCGTAGAGCACGCAGCCGAAAGCCCAGATGTCGGCGCGCTTGTCGACCCACTTGCCGCGGGCCTGTTCGGGGCTCATATAGGCCGCGGTGCCGAGGATGATGCCGGTGCGTGTCGCCATCGCCACCGTGGGCGACATGCTGAGATCGAGCGAGCCGCTCGCATCGTCGCCCGCCGCATCGAAGACCTTCGCGAGGCCGAAGTCGAGCACTTTCACCTGCGGTTCACCCGCTGAGTCTTCGAGTACTTTGATGTTCGCGGGCTTGAGGTCGCGGTGGACGATCCCCTTCTCGTGCGCCGCCTCCAACGCCTCGGCAATCTGAAGCGCGATGGCGGTGGCTTCTTCCAAGGGTAGCCCGTCCGCCGCCCCCTGGATCAGCTCGGAGAGATCCTGTCCTTCCGCCACCTGCATGACGAGGAAGTGAATGGGCGACGAGTCCGTCGCCTCCCCTCGCCCCGGCTCGGGCTCGCCTGGCTGGTCCTCTTCGAGGCCGTAGATCGCGGCAACACACGGGTGATCGAGCTGGGCTAGGAGCTGGGCCTCGCGTTGCAGGCGCGCCAACCGCTCGGCATCGTGAGCCCACTCCGCCGGCAACACCTTGATCGCCACATCGCGGCTCAGCTTGGGATCGCGGGCGCGGTACACCTCTCCCATGCCGCCCACACCGAGCAGCTCGATGATCTCATAGGGTCCGAGAGATTCGCCGATCATACGCGTGCCGTCGTGGTCCCCGAGCTTCAATGACCGCACTGACCAATTGAAAGCAGAGACCGCAGATTCTAAACCAGAGCGACTATCTCAGATACACCCACTCGTCGAAGAACGCCGACAACGCGCTAGCATTCTTCGAAACTCCGGAACAGGAACTGTCCGCGCTACCCGGAGTTGAGTCCGTCGGATCGGTATTCGGTAGCCCCCTCGGGTCCAACCGTATCGGCGGCGGCATCATCCTCTTGGACCGCCCCCCGCCGGAGCCCGGCCAGGAGGAAGTCACGCTTTGGCACGCCGTATCGCCCGGCTACTTCGAGACGCTGCGCATTCCCGTCCGCTCCGGCAGGAACTTCGATCGCACCGACCAGATCGAAGGGCAACGAGTGGCGATCATCTCCGAGAGCTTCGCGCAACGCTACTATCCCGACGAAGATCCGCTCGGCAAGCAGATCAAGGTGCAGGTGAGCTTCGGTTATGCGGAGGATCAGCCGCGAACCGTGATTGGGGTTGTCAGCGACATCCGCTCGCAGGCCCTGACGCGCGACCCTCAGCCCGAGCTCTATGTGCCCGTCTCGCAGGCCGGGCCCGACTTCCTTTCGCTCGCTGTGCGCACGGCGCCAGAATCATCGGTTCGCTCCTCTACGGTGTCGAGGCGAGTGATCCAGCGAGCGTCGTGGCATCCACCTCGCTCCTGCTGGCCACCGCGTTCCTGGCGCTGTTGGTGCCGGCGATCCGCGCCAGCCGCATTGCGCCAATGACCGCACTCAAGCAGGAGTAGGAGCCTCTGGCCTGGATTCCTCAACGGCTCGTGAAGCGAGCGGGTGCCAGGGCCGCGAGGACAAGGCGCGCGCCGATTCGAGCGCGGAGGCGTGCTCGTGCAGTACGTCGAGCACTCGAATCAAGCGCAACGCAGTCATCGCGCGCCAGCGCGCACGCGCAGCCACGACCCGTTGAGAAATCCAGGCTAGCTGCCCGACGGCTGCTCATGGCGAATATCTCCCCCCCCTGGCGCTCGCTATGAGTACCTGCAATCATTGCGCACCTCCGTATCCAGGATTCCACCTGATCGACTGGCACATCGATTGCCAGGACAGTCTTCAGGTGCGCACCCGCCAGCCTTGGGAGGGCAACCATGGCGATGAACGAAGAGAAGATGCACGCCTTCGGGGAGACACTAGTCAACGATTTGGGCTCGATGATGCTCGGCAGCCTTGCATATATCGGCGATCAACTCGGTTTGTTCCAGACTCTGGCCGAGAGGAGCCCGATGACCACCGATCAGCTCGCCAATGCCTCTTCGTGCAATGAGCGCTACATTCGCGAGTGGCTCTCAGCCATGGCTGCTGCCGGATGGCTGGAGTACCGGGACGAAGACCGGGCATTCACGTTGCCCCCGGAGCATGTCCCGTTCCTGGCAGACGAGGATCACCCCATGTTCATGGGCGGAGCGATCGAGTGCGTGATTCCGTTGGCGCACGTGGCGCCGCGAATCCTCGATTGCTTCCGTGAAGGAGGCGGGGTGGCCTTCTCTCATCATCATCCCGACATGCCTCGCGTGATCGAGCGTTTCACCGCTCCGATGTTCAAGAACTTTCTGACCCAAGTATGGCTGCCCGACCTGTTACCGGAGGTGCACCAGAAGCTAACGGAGGGTGCTGATGTGGCCGATGTGGGCTGCGGCGCGGGTCGTGCGCTGATGTACCTGGCGGAGGCCTACCCGAAGAGCAACTTTACCGGCTACGAGCCCAACTCTCCCTCGGCTTTCCGGGCCCTCTCGATGGCGAAGGAGGAAAGGCTCATCGACCGCGTTCATATCCACAACGCCAGGTCTGACGTGATGAGCGACCAGTCCTACGATTTCATCATGACCCTGGACGTGGTTCACGACAGCGTGGATCCCCAGGGGTTGATCAGGGACGTCCACCGCGCACTTCGACCCGATGGCACCTATCTCATGCTGGAGATCAACGCTTCAGGTTCCCTGGAGAACAACCTCAACCCGATGGGCAAACTCTTCTACTCGCTCAGCACCATGTACTGCATGACCGTCTCCCTGGCCCACAGCGGCGCCGGATTGGGAACCTGCATGGGAGAGGAAAAGCCAAGGGAGATGTGCGCCAATGCGGGCTTTTCGCACTTCCGCAAGCTCGACTTCGAACACCCGCTAGCCGTGCTTTACGAGGTGAAGATCTAGCCCGCCGGACCGAGATCAATCTCGCCTTCAAGGTCGTTGGTTTCCTCCGGCTCTTCCTCGGGGACCATGCCCATCCAGAGCGCCACGTCCACCATGAGGCGCTCCACGGGGCTCATCTCCTCCAGTCGCGCGAGGAGGCGGCGACCGAGGGCGGGATCATAGGTGATCAGCCCGTCAGCGCCACGGCCGATCATCCGTGCTTTCTCGATCCGGTCATAGATCGGCCATACGTACACATCCTTGTCCGCGGCGTGGGCATCACGGATGAACAAGGCCGTTGCCAGGGTGCCGTTGACAGCCAGGAAGTCGGCATCGACCGTGGTGAGGTTGCCAATCGCGACGGCCGTGATCAGCCCCAGACGCCACTCGGGTCGCAACGACCGCATCTTCTGGATCCCGCCATAGTTCAGTGACATGACGACGACCTCGGATGCCATGTCGGCCGCCTCGACGATCTCGACGACTCGCTCCTCGAGGCGCACGGCGCGCCCGAAGTACTTGAGCTCGATGACGATGCCGATTCTCCCCCTACAAAGCTCGAGTACGTCGGCGAGCAGCGGTACGCGCTGGTCGGCAAACTCCGGGCCGAACCAGCTTCCGACATCAACCTCCCGCAGTTGCTCGTAAGTCGAGCTCTCGATTGCCAGGTTCACGCCTCCGAGACGCTTGAGATCTCTGTCGTGAACAACGACCACCTCGCCATCTGCGGTTTCCAGCACATCGAGCTCAATCCAGTCGGCACCGTCGGCGATGGCGCGCTCGAACGCGGCTAGCGTGTTCTCCGGAGCGAAGCGTGCGGCCCCACGGTGAGCGATGATCTGCACGTCGGTGTCGACGCGAACCGAGTTGAGCAGGTAGGCGCCGACCAGGGCGGCCGCGACCGCGGCAGCCAGGAGACCGCCCGCAAGTTGAAGCCGGGATAGGCGCCACCCCTCCGCGCGGCCACCACGAGCCACAGCGGTCTTCCACCACTTCTGCGGTTGCGGGTCGCCGAAGGCATCGAACGAGCGCACGGTGAGAAGGGCGAACCCGGACGCGGTCATCAGGGCGACGATCTCGTTCGCTACAACCCAGACAATGACCAAGGCGCCGAGCGCCATGAGGAGCAATCCTGGGCGCCCTTCGCTCAAAGGCGCCACGACCCAGCGGCCGAGCAGTCGAATTCCGCCAAAGACGGCTGCGCCCGCAACCATCGAGACGACGGCATATCCGACGAGCTGGATGGCCAACATTGCGCGGTTGCCCTTTGTCCTCTTGGCGCTCTCCCGGAGTGCCTTCGACGGTGCGGTGTCTTCAAACAACAGAAGCGGGAGCGCAAACGCCCAGCCGATCACTCGCGGCACCAGCACGAGCAGCCCTGCGCTCAGGATCGTGCCGAGCAGCGCGGCTGCCAACCAGAAGGCCGGCGGCTTCGTCTTGAGATAGAAGTTGATATCGAACTCAGTCAGCAGCGAAAGGGCAACCAGCGCCGCCGCAGCCAGGAAGGGAGCTGCGATCAAGAGCAGGAGGCTCACAAATCGGACCGTCAGCCTCAGGGTCGACATGGCCTTGCGGCCGGCATGCCAGAGCGCATCGATGAATCTGATCTCGAGCCCGTGTGCGGCACCGAAACCGATCACCATCAGACAGGCTAATTCGAGCGCGATGATCGCAACTCCGACAGCGGCGACCAGAATGAGGCCGAGCAGTCCGACGGGGCTGAGCGCGACCCACAGGATGTCCGTGTCGGCGATGACCGTGGTGCCTTGGCTGAGAAGGAAACCCTTCAGCACCAACCCACTGATCGGCACCAGGATCGCGAGATAGGCCACCTTGAAGGCCAAATCCGTAAGCAGCAACTGCTTCCAGTTGCCGCGAAAGTCGCTGAATGCGTTAGAGAAGTTTCTCTGGATCTGCGCGCGCATGGCCAGTCCTCAGCCGAAATTCTGAAGGGCCCGACTGATCTACCCTGCGCCCCACATCGCCGGCACACGGAGGCCCTCCCAACGGCCTGTGGTGAACAATGCAGGCTATCGCGAGAGCCGCAAGAATCCAACCGAGGGTCAGCTCCGGAGGGGATGAAGGGATGACCCGGAGGATAGGATATGCATACATCGGTGCCACGTATCACTTCGTCACGTATCGGCAAGAGGAGAATCGACCGTTGATTGAGAAGTTCGGCACGGAAACAGCGCTCTTGATGATCGATGTCCAGGTCGGTGTGGACGACCTCAAGCATTGGGGTGGCCCGACCGGGCGCCGGAACAACCCGGAGGCCGAGCGCAATATCAACGCCCTGCTCAAGGGCTGGCGACAGCGCGGTTTGCTGGTGATCTACACCCGCCACGATTCCCGGGAGACTGCCTCACCTCTGCGCAGTGACAAGCCGGGATTTGCCTTCAAGACGGGGCTCGAGCCACTGGACGCCGAGCCGATCGTCGAAAAGGACGTCAACAGCGGCTATATCGGCACTGATCTCGAGATCACGCTGCGCCGCCTCGGGGTCACACGGATCATCCATGTGGGGTTCTTCACCAACATGTGCGTCGAGAGCACGGTGCGCATGTCCGGCAACATGGGCTTTGACGCCTACCTGGTGGAAGAGGCCTGCTGCTGCACCAACCGTGTGGGCCCGGACGGTACCGATTACGCCCCGGAGTTGATCCACGCGACCACCGTCGCCTCCCTGCACGGTGAGTTCTGCACCAATATCACCACGGTGGACGCAATTTCATTGCTGGAAACTGACGCGGCCCATCTCGATCGAGTGCAGGCAAATGAGTAGCTCCATGAGTCGCATCGGGGGAGCGACCGAGGAGTCCCTACTCGACGCGGCCTGCGGCCTAGGTGCAAACTAGCGATCGTGACCAAGAAGAACAAATCAACGAGGAAGCGCAGGTCAACGAAGAAGAGCAGGTCAACCAGGCTACGGCGGTGGCTGATCCTTGTCGGCGCCGTCGTCCTCTTGTTTGCTGGCCTGGCGTACCTGTTCGATTTCTTCCCCGATGAACAGCGAGCCCTCCGCAGCGGAATCCGGAGCGCGGCGGAAAGGGCATTCCCGAACCAGGCGGAAGAAGCGGCGAAATCCTACGGCCTGACCTTCCTTGGAAATGGATCGTCCGAATCGCCGGGGCCGAGCGCTGAACCGCCGGAGCCAGACCCCGCAGCGCCGTCCGTTCTGCTGATTCACGGCCTGGACGATCCCGGAAAGGTATGGCGGAATCTCGTACCGGTGCTGCTCGATGAGGGCGTGAACCTCTGGCAGATCAGGTACCCCAATGACCAGCCGCTCATGGAGTCATCTTGGTTCCTTGCTGAACAGATGCCGCGGCTGAGAGAGTGGGGCGTCGACGAGATCACCATTGTCGCGCACAGCATGGGCGGCCTGATATCGCGAGAGATGCTGACCAACCCGGAGATGGCCTATGCGGAAAAAATCCGTGCCGGAGAGGTGCCTCGTGTTGCCGGTTTGGTCATGCTCGCGACCCCCAATCAAGGCTCCGAGCTGGCCCGATTTCGCTTGTTCGGCGAATTCCGCCAGCAGTGGATCGACCTGCTCGAGGGTCGGGGACAGCTCCTCGGCGGCATCTTGGACGGTGCCGGCGAGGCGAAGCTCGACCTGCTGCCGGGAAGCCAATTCCTGACGGCTTTGAACGCGAGGCCCCATCCTGAGGGCGTGCAGATGCTGAGCATCGCCGGGGACGTCAGTCCATGGGCTGGCATGAACTTCGAGCACCCCGCAGACCATGCTCCGGGGAGTCCGCCCGCGGCCGGGCAGCAGGTGCTCATGGATCTGGGTGTCCTTCTGAAGTCGATGAGTGACGGCTCAGGAGACGGGCTGGTCAGTGTCAGGTCGACACGCCTCGACGGAATCCCCCACCGAACCGTTCGCGGAACGCACCTGACCGTAATTCGCAATTTGACAAAGGGGAGCAGTCGCGTTCCCCCCGCCATCCCCCTCATCACCGAGTTCCTCGAGCAGGTGTCTTCGCGGGATTAGCCCCAAAGGCAATCCTTGGTTGTCCCGGCGCACGAATGTATGTCTACTGTTCGTTGACATATCTGCGCTGCACGACGGACCCCGGCCGTGTTCATGTGCGCGGGGTCAGGAAGTGGCAGGTCGGGCCAGCCGCCCGGGCCAGTCTGTGATCGAGGGTGGCCAGCGGGAGTCCGGCCGTCTCCGCGATGGCGACGTACCAGGCGTCATAAGCGGTGATGTTGGCACGCAACTCCCAGACCCGATCGGCGAAGGGCTCGTAGGGAAGCAACTCGATATCGAGCCGCAACAGATCCTCATGCGCCGCCGCCGCTTCGAGATGCGTGAGGTGCTTCGATTGCTCGAGGCGACGCAGGACGTTCGCCGCCTCCACCAGAACGAAGTGCGGCGCCACGAGATCACGTATCTCGAGGAGCGCTTCGGCCCAGTCACCCTCGGGACCGCTATCGCAGGTCGCGGCCACAAGGACCGAGGCATCGACGACGACCATCATCGACGATCCGCGTCCCTCTGCTCGAGGATCAGCTCCGGCGGAACCCGCGTGCCCGCCGCACGCTTCCGATCACGGACATTGCGCAGCCAGTCTTGCCTCGAGGGCCGGGCCGCAAGGCGCTCCAATTCCCCCCGCAGATACTCCTGCATCGACTTCCCCTCCAGAGCAGCGCGGGCCGCAAGCTCGGCGCGAACCTCGTCGGGAACGTTCCGGATGGTGATTTGCACGGGCATGCTGGCATTATGACATTTGTGCATGTGATTTGCCATCACGCGGTCTCGCGACCTACTGAATGAGATGGCCACCACCCTACCTTTGCCATTTGACAGTTGTTGTGGGCGCTGTAACGATCCCAGCGTTTGAGCACAGTACCACCCGGACCCGAGGAATCAGCCATGAGATTCACCCACCGGTTGCCCCGATTGTTGCTCGTCATTGTCTGCTCCGTAGCGATCCTTGTCAGCGGAGCGCCTGTCGTGGATGCATGCACCGGCATCACCCTGATCGCCGAAGACGGCACGCTGGTGTATGGGCGGACCCTTGAGTGGGGCGCGTTCGATCTGAAGAGTCGGGTCATGCTGATCCCGAGAGGTCATCAGTTCACCGGCACCACTCCTGATGGACAGAACGGGATGACGTGGACGGCCAAGTATGGGGCGGCCGGAATTGAAGTTCTGGGAAGGAACGTGTTCGGCGATGGAATGAACGAGAAGGGGCTAACGCTCGGCCTCTTCTACCACAAGGGCTTCGCTGAATATCGGGACTACGATCCGGCGGTCGCAGCCCAGTCGATCGCGCCGACCGACGTGGGCCAGTACCTACTCAGCCAGTTCGCCACCGTGGACGAGGTCCGTCGCGGCCTCAGTGATTTCATCGTGGTGACCATTGTCGACCCGGCTCTCGGTTTCGCGGCACCGCTCCACTTCATGGTGTCCGACCCTAGCGGCGACCAGATTGTCATCGAGTTCCGCGGTGGAGAGGTCGAAGTCTTCGAGGCGCCGTTGGGAGTCATCACGAATTCGCCGACATACGACTGGCACATGACCAATCTGCGCAACTACGTGAATCTGTCGGCGGTAGCGTTGCCCGCGAAGGAGATAGAGGGCCTCGACTTCGCGCCGATGGGCGGCGGCAGCGGGATGATCGGCTTGCCCGGAGATTTCACGCCGCCTTCACGCTTCGTTCGCGCCGTAGCCTGGAGCCAGACTGCCCGGCCCACGAAGGACGGTGCGGAAACCATCTATGAGCTATTCCGGATTCTCGACAACTTCAACGTGCCGTTGGGAGCCGCCGAGGGTTCTGACGATGCCGACAACCCGAACCCGGACGGCCGAAGCGCAACGATCTGGAGCACCGCGAACGACACCCGTAATCGCGTGATCTACTACCACACCCAGCACAATCGTAGAGTTCGCCGGCTGCAACTCAACGAGATTGATTTCGGTGCGATGGGCACGGATGTCGTCCACCTGCCCCTGGACGAAAAGAAAGCCCAGGACATCCTGGACATCACGCCACGCAGACATTGACACTCGCGCTCGGACGCTAGACGGGTCTCGATCCAGTGCCAGGCCCGAACCTGTCAACGATTCGGGCCCAGGAGTCTACTTGGCGCGCAGAGCCTCGATTGGATCCACTCGCGCCGCTCGTCGAGCTGGCAGGTAGCTGGCCAGCATTGTGAGGGCCGCGATGCCGACCGCCACAACCGCGTAGGTCAGGGGGTCCATGGCACCAACGCCGAACAGCAGGGCGGACATCAGGCGGGTGAGGCCAACGGCTGCGCCCAGCCCGACAACCACGCCAATCGCGGCCAGCAGTAGCGCGTGCCGGAGCACCATGCGACTGACGTCGCGCTGCTGAGCACCCAGTGCGATGCGCACGCCGATCTCCCTCCGCCGCTGCGAGACGACGTAGGAGGTCACTCCGTAGATTCCCACGGCGCCAAGCAGCAAAGCGGCGCCGGCGGCAATCCCGAGCATCACCAGAGCAAAGGACGTGCGGGCCATCGATCTGTCGAAGATCTCTTGCAGGGTGAGGACATTGGCCAGCGGCAGGTTCGAGCTTACCGACCAAACCGCCTCGCGCACGCTATCCAGAAAGGTCGGCTCACCAAGGCGGGCGGTGCGAATGGCAAACTTGATGGTGCGCTGAACGCGGATCTCCTCGTCCCAGAACTGCCCCTGCGCTATCGGCCAGAAGACTGTCTTGGTGGCCTCTTGATCGACGCCGTCGTCGCGGATGTCGCCGACCACACCGATGATCTCGCGCCAGGGCTGTTCCTCCGTCAAACCCTCGAGGAAGGGTAACTTGACTCGCTTGCCCAGCGCCTCGGCCGGGCTGTCCCAGTACTCGAGGGCCAGGTTCTGGGTAACCATCAATACGTCCGACCGGGTGTGGATGTCGGCCCAGGTCAGCGCCCGGCCGGCGACCACGGGGTTCTGCATGGTTTCGAAGTAGCCGGGACCCACCCACTTGAAGCGGCGGATTGGTGGAATCTGGCCGTCCGGAACCGGGAATCCTTCGACGTCGATTGCGTCGTTGCTGTTCCACCCGTCCATGGTGATTGACGAGGCTCCGCCCACCGAGAGCACTCCGGGAATCTGCTCGAGGTTCTGCTGGATCTGTTCGATGGCGAGCGCCACCCGCTCGGGGTCCTCGATCTCGGCGCTGGGGATGCTGATTCTGACCGTCAAGACTTCCTCGGGTTGCCCAAAACCAGGGTGGACGCTGCGCAAGGCCACAAAGCTCCGGATCATCAGCCCGGATCCCACCAGCAACACCAGAGCCAGCGCCATCTGCGCCACCACGAGCACGTTCCGAGCCCGGTGCCGCTGCTTGCCGGCGCTGCCGCCGCGGCCACCCTCCTTGAGAGCGCCGGTCAGGTCCTTGCCGTATTTGAGCACCGGAACCAAGCCGAAGAGCAACCCCGCGAGCAGTGATAGCCCCATGGTGAATAGCAGGACCTTGGCATCGAGCCCGATTTCGTCGAGCCTCGGCAACCCCTGAGGGCCCAGGTACTGCAGCAGCCTCAGACCGGCAAACGCTAGCCCGAGCCCACAGAGCCCGCCCACGATTCCCAGTGTCAGGCTCTCGAGTAGGAAGTCGCGCGCCAGCGCTGCTCGGCTCGCTCCCATCGCTGTTCGAACGGCGACCTCGACCTGGCGATCCTCGGCCCGAACCAGGTAGAGATTGGCGACGTTGGCGCAGGCGATGAGAAGCACCATCCCGACCGTTCCCAGGAGAACCCAAAGCATGGTGCCTACATCCCCGACCACGTCCTCCTTGAGGGGCCGGACGCGGGCCCCGAACTGCGCCTGTTCGAGCATCTCTCGCGTGAGGCCCTGCGGGAACTTCTCCAGCGCCATGGGCACCATGCGCATGATGTCGTCATTGGCCTGCTCGATCGTCACTGCGGGCTTCAGACGGCCCACCGCCTGGTAGCTGAAGTTGCCAAAGAAGACCTCGGCACGGTCGAACTGGAACGGCAGGTAAAGGGCCGGGTCGAAGTCGAGAAACTGCAGGTCGGCCGGCATGACACCGATGATCTGCCGCGGGCGGCCGTCGACGATGAGGGTGTCACCGAGAACGCCTGGGTCACTGCCCATGTGAGTCTGCCAATACCCGTTGCCAAGAATCACTGTCTCGGGCGCGTCGGGGGAGTCGTCCTCGGCGCTGAAGATGCGCCCGACGGTGGTCTGGATCCGAAGGATCGGCAACGTAGTGTAGGTGACTCGCATCACCTCCACTTCCTCGGGTTCCTCGAGGCCGGTCACGGTCGAAGAGCTGTTGTCCCACATGCCGACGCTCTCGAATGCACGCATTTCATCCATAAAGGTGAAGTGCAGAGCCGGCGACTGGTTTACCAGGTCGAATCCAAGTCCGGGCGCCGTGTACCAGATGCCCACCAGGTCATCGGGATCCTCGAAGGGCAGTGGCTCGAGCAACACCCCGTTGACGACGCCGAAGACGGCAGCATTGGCACCGATCGCCAGGGCGAGCGTCACCACCGAGATCACGGCGAACATGGGCGAACGGGCGAGCGTGCGGAGAACGTAGCGAAACTGTCTGCCGGATTCCATAGAGCTACCTCGGCCTTGATTGTGGGCTGTAACGGGCGTCCGCCGGTCGCCCCATACCCTTTCTACGAGACTGGATAGTCAGAGTTTCGAAAGCGCACGGCGTAGCGTTGTTCCCACAACCTCTTGTCGTTTACATTTCGGGGATCACAGGCAAAGCGAGTCTGGCCGAGTCGGCGAGCGGCACACCCCAATCGGCAACCGGCCAGAGTCCAATCGGCGACCGGCACACCCCAATCAGCGACCGGCCACATCCAAACAAACAGGAGTCTCGCCATGGACGCGACGCGAAGACAGTTCCTCCAGTCGGTTTCGGCAGCGGCCGCGGCAAGCTCGGTCGGGATGAAGACCACGGCAGCCGTGGCGAGCTCGGGCGACAAGCAAGGCAAAGCGGCCGGGGCGAGCTCGGCCAACGAGGAGGCCGCGGCACCCGCAAGAACCTCGGGCCAGGCCGGCCAACGGAACGCGCTCGATCCGCTCGGCGTGCGGGCCGACTTTCCTGTGGTCGAAAACGGGATCTACCTCGACTCCCCGTACATCGCACCGTCTCCGCGCCAGGTTGTCGAGGCAGGTCAAGCGTTCTTGGAGGCGAAGGCGAATGGTCCGGTGCCTCTCGGCGCGATGCTCGAGGAAACGGACCAGGTGCGGCGCAAGTTCGCGGAGCTCATCGGGGCGAAAGAGCCTGAGATCGGCATCCTCGACGCTACTAGCGCGGGTGAGAACCTAGTGGCCAACTCTCTCGACCTGAGCGCCGGCGACAACGTGGTCATCGACGACCTGCATTACGAGACGACCTTCGTGTTGTACCGGCACTTGGAAATGACACGCGGCGTCGAGCTGCGGATCCTGAAAAGCGGCGACGGCGCGGCGTCTCCGGATGAGTTCGCCGCCCTCGTCGACGACAAGACCAGACTGGTCTCTGTGTCCTGGGTGTCGCATCAGAACGGCTACCGCCACGACTTGAAGGCACTGGCCGAGCTGGCCCACGCTCACAGCGCCTACCTTTACGCCGACGCGATCCAGGGAATCGGCATGCTCGCTCTCGATGTCGAGGACGCCGGCATCGATTTCTTGACCTCGGGTACTTACAAGTGGCTGCTGGGTGGGTTCGGCGTTGCGCCGTTTTACGTGCGGGAGTCTCTCCTGGATCTCGTGAGACCCGATCGGCTAGGTGCCTTCAGCATCGCCCGCAACCTGGGCGACTTTCGCTTCGAGCTGCACAAGAACGGTAGCAAGTACATGTATGCGACGCCCGCCTTCGGCGCCGTATTCCAGCTTCGCGCCGGTCTCGACTATTTGCTCGCCGTCGGCGTCGAGAACATCGAGCGTCACACCGTGGACCTCGCCAGGCGCCTACATGAGGGCCTGACAGACCAGGGGTATGAGGTGCTGACACCCGCCGGGAACGGCTCGGCCATCGTCACGTTCAACCACGGCCGCGACCACGAGAGGGTCACCCGGGCACTCGATGAGGCAGGTATCCAGGCGACTCTGCGCGAGGAGGGCGGCCAGATCCGGGTCGGCCCGGCACTCTTCAATAACGCCGCAGAAATCGAGAAATTCCTCGATTTGACAGGCAAGTGGATGTAGGGTCCCAGCAGCGTTAGCCTGGACTTCTCAACGGGTGGCGTCGCGAGCGGGCGTGAGGGTGTGTGAGGACAAGGCGCGCGCCGATTTGAGCGCGGAGACGTACTCGTGCAGTACGTCGAGCACTCCAATCAAGCGCAACGCAGGTAGGGTGAAGCAGAAGGGGCGTTCTCCGCTGGTAGAGTTCGGTTGGTCCAATAACCATCTCAACCAGGAGGAAC
>SDBT01002496.1_pt1 | contig 32447 bp, 31 predicted proteins | sample 2277101 | NCBI WGS metagenome assembly SDBT01 (sample SAMN10404973, study PRJNA504765) | marine sediment metagenome | isolation source: marine sediment core GS10_PC15, 103 cmbsf | place: Arctic Ocean: Southern Knipovich Ridge | collected 2010 | reverse complement strand
CCTTTTTCCCAACCTCGGTTTCGCTGCTGGCTAGGGATGATTTGAAGGTGATGCGGATTGATTTCCGGGATGATTAGAGGAATGTCCTCAGTCAGGCGATGGGCTGAGTTGTTTGAGATGACTGGCACATTTTCAGCATACTGCGTTTCGAGGTTCCGCACAGCCTCCTTATCCAGGTTGAAGGCAGAGAACACAAAATCACAGGCCTTGGCAGCAGCCTCAACATCATTAACTGAATTGACAATGATATTAGCTGCATTTTCGGGGATCTCTCCTTCAACCACCCAGCGACCAGTCATAGCTTTGGCGTATTTCTTTCCTGCGGATTGAGGGGAAGCAGAAAGGTATGAAACCTGGAACCAGGGGTGATTCTCCAATAGCCGGACATAATTTTGCCCTACCATACCTGTCGCTCCCAGCACGCCAACCCGAAGTTTCGTTTTCATATTCATCTAATTTTCCTTTCTGCTATTAAAGATCTCCAGAGTCATGGAGAATCGCCTTGTGGATCTGGCGCACAGCCTGCTCGGAATCTTTCGCATCAATGACCATAGAGATGCTGCACTCCGAAGAGCCCTGGGCGACCGCTATGACATTGATGGATCCCTTTGCCAGGGCTCCAAAAATTCGAGCTCCAACTCCAGGTGTTTTACGAATACCAGCCCCCACAGCGGTGACTATCACTACATTATCCTTGGACCAAATCTTTTCAATATCCTTCCTTTCCAATTCCCGGGCCATCTCGTCCTGCAGGGCAAGGAGAACTGATTCCACAGTTTCCATCGGTAAAAGAAAAGAAATCGATTGTTCAGAAGATGCCTGGGTAATCATTAATATACTGGCTCCCTGGCTGGCGACAGCGGCAAAAGTTCGGGCTGCAATCCCGGGTACGCCCATCATGCCCCTGCCTTCCACATTAATCATACTCAAGCCTTCAATGAGAGTGACAGCTTTTACAGTATTCTTCGCCATTTCTGGATTCTTGACGATTAACGTGCCTGGGTGGGCAGCATGGGTAGCATTCTTAACCCTTAACGGAATCTCATGTTCAACTACCGGTTGGATGGTCCGGGGATGAACCACCTTAGCGCCAAAGTAAGCTAATTCGCTCATCTCGTTATATGACAGGAGCGGAAGTGTTATTGCCTCGGGTACAATCCGCGGGTCGGAGGTCATAACACCATCCACATCGGTCCAAATCCAAACCTCATCGGCCTCCAGGCATACCCCCAGAATGGATGCGCTAAAATCGCTACCCCCCCGCCCCAGAGTTGTGGTTACACCAGATTCTGTGGCTGCCATGAAACCTGTGACCACCGGCACCTGGCCTTCTTCCAGCAGTGGGTCTAGGACACTGGTTACATTTTTGCAGGTAAGGTCCATCAATGGCACTGCGTTATGGAATTTATCATCTGTGATAATCAAATCTGTGGAATCGACCGCTTCACTGAGCAGCCCTTCCTGGCGGAGAAAAGCTGCCAGGATACGCGCGTTAATCCTCTCTCCAAATGAGGAAATCGTATCCAGGGCTCGTAGTGTACACTCTCCCAGCACATGAATGCTGTTACAGAAGACAGCAAAATTATCAAGATACTGATCGATAGACGCGTGCATAGAGGCTAGTTCTTTACTGTCATTCAGAAGTTCATCTACCACCTGGAAGTGTTGGGTCCTGAGCTGCTCGACAATACCCTGATAAGTCTGGTCATCACCCAGGGAAGCTGTCTGGGCTCCCTTGATTAATAAATTGGTCACACCGCTCATGGCTGAAACGACAACAACCAGGCGGTCCCAATCCTTTTTTTGTTCCAATATAATTGCACAGGCTTGTTTGTGTGTTTTATCGCTGCCAACCGAGGTGCCCCCAAATTTCATCACCAATGTACTCATGCCTTCCTCCTTCCGAAGATCAGCCATTATGATCCCTTTGCGTTAATTTAATGACATCCCCCAGTACCCCAGCAGCGGTAAGCGCTGGACCCGCCCCTGGACCGGAAATAATTAATGGATTTTCAAAATACCGCCTGCTTTGTAGCGAAATATAGTTAGCCGGACCCTGAAGGGCTCCCAGTGAACTCTCACGCTCGACGGATACCAACCCAACCTCTCCTCCCCCGGGAGTGAGCCGGGCAGTATACCGCAGCGTCTTATGATTGGCCAGCTCCGATTCAAAACGGTTTTTATACTCATCGTCCAGGGAGTGAATTTCCGATAAAAACAACTCCAGGGGAATTTCAGCCAATGCTTTCGGATAAAGCTGATTAACTTTAATATCCTCTTCAGTCAGAGACCAACCGACTGTGCGGGCCAATATTAATGCTTTCCTGCCCACATCCTTACCGCTTAAATCCTCCCGGGGATCTGCTTCAGAAAAACCTTTTTTACGGGCAGTTAATACTGCTTCTGAGAAAGGCACATTCCGTTCCAATTCGGTGCACAGATAACCCAGTGTTCCACTAAAACACCCTTCGATGGCTATCATTTTATCGCCGGTATTTAGCAAATAGTCCAATGTATTGATCAACGGCAGTCCTGCGCCAACGGTGCATTCATAACAAACTCTGGGATTTTCAAACAGCTCCCGTGCTTGCTGCCACGGCCCGGTAAGAGGGATTTTATTTGCCAACACAATGCCGCAACCAGCATCTAGTGCCTCCCTCAATAGGGGTGTTGTCCCAGATGAAGCGGTCAAATCAATTAATATCATTCCCGGTTGGAAAACTTCCACTATTTTTGGAAAAGAAGAATATTCTTTAAGGGCCTGCAAGCCTTTGCCTTTTGAAGACAAATCCAGGGCAGATTGGAGAATTTGAGCAGATAAACCGGCGGGATCGACCAGAGCGCCCCTGCTGTCGGCGATGACTATTGGAACGAGTGAGAATCCTGTTCGCTGAGCGATGGACTTTCCATCCTCAATAATCTGCCTAATTAGTTCTCTGCCAACATTTCCCACTCCTAAACAGATTAGGGGAATTATAATTTTTTTCAACATTTTCTTGTTTCCTTAGATAAACAAAAACCACGTCCAATAGGGACGCGGTTCTTTGCGTGTGGTTCCACCCAACTTCAACGACGATCAATCGTCAGGCACTCATTTATGGATAACGGGCTGCCCCGGAGTCTCATACTCTCATATTGATGATTTGGGAGACCCACTCACGGTTGGTTTTCACCTTTGTCTTCACTTTAAGGGCTTTCAGCCAGTGGCCCTCATTCTCTGGAGTTATCTCAAAGGATACTCGTTCCGCTCAACGCTTTATTATTATGATATTAGCCGGAATTATATCATTCTTATAAATTTTCACAAGAGGAAATTAGAGCAAATAACAACGCCCCTTCTTTAACAATTTGGTGGGAGTATTCAATTATTGGTGAGCAATAAGATAGGTTGGCCTTGACTATTTGTTTAGAATAAGTCTGTGATAGTTAACAGGCAATTCCAGACAGACTACTCGAAGAAATCAATTTAATCTGATTCGTCTTTTGTAGAAAATGCTGAGGGAGGAAATCAAAATACCGGAATCATTGAAAATTAACCGAGATTAATTCTTGACATAGTAATAAAATCGATGTAAAATCCTGCCTAATGGATAATTTAACCGTCCTGTCCAAATTAATAACCCGGTCATCCACAATGCCTATGGGGATGCCCAAGGCTCTCGCCCGAGAGCCAGTTTATGATTGGACCGGTTAGTGTATCAAGATTATCTATTTAAGAATCCAGGATAACCGCCCAATCTTCGGCGGTTTTTTTCTTTAAAAACAGCATTATTTAAAAGAATAATACCGAATATTTATCTAAAATTAGAAACTTTGATGTTTTTAATTAATGAAATTCGTTCTATCAAGCCATAGGTAAATACATATAAGACACTAGGAAATCAATAATGCCGATAAAAATACCCAATCAGCTACCTGCCAAAGAAATTTTAGTCAAGGAAAATATTTTTGTAATGGATGAAAACAGGGCACTGCAGCAGGATATTCGCCCGATCCGAATTGCCATTCTAAACCTAATGCCCACTAAAATTGAAACTGAAACACAGTTATTACGACTGCTTGGTAATACAGCTTTGCAGGTAGAACCTGTCCTCGTCCGGATGGGCTCACATGAAAGTAAAAATACACCTAAAGAGCATTTAAGAACATTTTATAAAACATTTAATGAAATCCGTGATCAGAAATTTGATGGGCTGATCATTACCGGGGCGCCAGTGGAACACCTGCCGTTTGAGGAAGTAGATTACTGGGATGAATTAACAGAAATATTCTCCTGGGGATCCAGCAACGTATTTGCCCATTTATATATTTGCTGGGCAGCCCAGGCAGCTCTTTACCAGTGGTTCGGTATCCCAAAATACCCGCTTCCATCAAAGAAATTTGGCGCATTCAAGCATCGGGTGATCAAACAAAACGTGAAGTTGTTGCGCGGTTTTGATGATGTCTTTTATGCTCCCCATTCACGCCATACGGAAATTCGACGGGAAGATATCGAAAATGAACCCCAGTTGGAGATCCTAGTTGAATCATCGGAGGCAGGAATCTACATTGCAGGAACCACCGATGAAAGACAGCTCTTTATCACTGGCCATAATGAATACGATCCCCTCACTTTGAAAAATGAATATGACCGGGATATCAAGGCCAATTTACCAATCACGGTGCCGGTTAATTATTATCCTGATGATGATCCCCGAAAAACACCCGTCGTTCGGTGGCGCAGTCATGCAAACCTTTTATTCGCCAACTGGATCAACTACTATGTTTATCAAGAAACCCCCTTTGATTTGAAACAAATTAATAATAAATTAAAAGTCACTCAATAAATTATTCTAAGGAAAACATAATGGTTAAACAAATTACAGAACATGAATTCGGCTTTAATACACGCCAGCTGCATGCCGGGCAAAACCCTGATTCGGAAACTAAATCCCGGGCAGTGCCTATTTACCAGACATCTTCGTATCTCTTTGAAAGTACAGATCATGCTGCCAGGCTTTTTTCACTGGAAGAGAGCGGCAATATCTACACTCGGATTATGAATCCAACCAGCGATGTTTTTGAACAGCGCATGGCAAGCCTGGAAGGGGGTGTTGGCGCCCTAGCTACCAGCTCCGGTTCTGCTGCCCAGATTCAGGCAATCTTTACTCTTGCCGGCGCTGGTGATCATATTATTTCCGCGTCCACACTTTATGGCGGAACTTATAACCAGTTTGCATATACTCTGCCGCGTCTTGGAATTGAAATTACCTTCGTTGACCCAAAAGATCCAGAAAATTTCCGTCAAGCCATTAAACCAAACACCAAGCTTTTGTATGGTGAGACTTTAGGAAACCCGAGGATAAATATATTTCCATTTGAAGAAATAGCCTCAATTGCCGATGAATTTGGCATCCCGCTGATGATCGATAATACTTTCGCCACTCCCTATCTCTTCCGTCCGTTTGAATGGGGAGCAAATATCGTCGTCCATTCTGCGACCAAGTTTATCGGTGGGCACGGGAACTCAATAGGCGGAGTTATTGTGGATGGAGGTAATTTTCAATGGGAAGGAAACCCCCGATTTCCGAACTTTAATCAACCAGATGGTTCATACCACGGGCTGATCTATGCCCAGCTTGGTGCGCCGGCATTCATCACCAAAGCCAGGGTGCAGATTTTAAGGGATATTGGCGGATGCATTTCCCCATTTAACTCATTTCTCCTGCTTCAAGGTTTGGAAACCCTGAGTTTAAGAATTAAGCGTCATGTTGAGAATGCTCTAAAAGCTACCGAATTCTTAAGCAGTCATAAAAAGGTATCCTGGGTTAGCTACCCCGGTTTGAAAAGCAGTCCGGATCATGCTGCTTTGCAAAAATACCTGCCAAAAGGTGCCGGGTCGATCTTTGGATTTGGCATTAAAGGTGGGATAAAAGAAGGGAAAAAGTTTATCGATAACCTCAAGCTCTTCAGTCACCTTGCCAATGTAGGAGATGCAAAAAGTTTGGCCATTCATCCTGCCAGTACTACTCATGCTCAGCTCAATGAAGAACAGCTGCTGAACGCCGGGGCGACCCCGGATTTTATCCGTTTAAGTATAGGCCTGGAAGATATTGATGATATTCTCTGGGATCTTGATCAAGCTCTATCAGCTTAATGGAACAAGTCCCATCTCTACCCGCAACGTGAGGAGTGTTTCCCACGTGTGGTCGGGATGGGTCCAATTAGGCGGACGTTGGTGGACATCTGCGGGAAGGGAATATTCCGCTTCCCTTGCCTACTTCACGACTTTCTGTTCCTCACTCTGTGACCCAGTTTTCGATTTTGAGGCCTGGAACACAGTTAAATTCCTTCCCGTTGTTGGTTACGAGTACTACACCAAGACTTAGAGCTTGGGCAGCGATCAATGTATCCAGGGAACCGATAGGCTTACCCTTTCTTTCAAGCAGGGAGCGAATTGCACCATAAGTTATCGCGGAGATGGTATCAAAGGGAACAACTTCAAGAGGAAACAGAAATTGTTCAAGAGCCTGTATATTTTTCTTTCTCTGAGTGCTTTTTTCCACTCCATACCACAACTCTGCTGCTGTGATAGAAGAAATTCCTATATCACCCACATCATGTTCGTTAAAACGCTCAATCACCTGGGCGGGTTTTTGGCGAATTGTGTAGATACAGATATTTGTGTCCAGCAAATATTTCATTTGAAGGACGTTTCTCTTTCTTGGTGGGCAGGCTGACTTCTTTCTGCCATGAAATCATCCGAGAATTGATCAAGGCTATTCTCAAGTGTTCGCCAGGGATTCTCGTGAGACATCAAGACTACCGCTTTCCCTACTTGTTTAACGTAGACAAACTCACCCTCAAACTGGAATTCTTTTGGCAGCCGAACTGCCTGACTGCCGCCATTCTTGAATAACTTTGCCGTTCGCACAGTAACCTCCTTCCCTATCGGAATATATACTTTATGTATATACTACCATTATATATATCTCTGTCAAACAGTTTCGTACACTCCGTCCATAAAGCTAAGGATTGTTTCAATGAAAGTGTGCCCTGATCCACCCTGGCGACCTGACTGTTTATCAGCCGCCAGCCCATTTATTTGAGATTTTTCTACCTTCAGGGGGTGAAATTTGACCATAAAACAAAAACCTAGTAGTATTTGACCTGAATTTCATCAATTCCGTTTTAATTGCACCCGGAATCTACTAAAGACTTAGATTTGTCCATTTATCCCTTGCAATTGAAATAACTAAATTTGGTTTTCGTTCACAGGTTTTCTTTTTTTTACGGTTAAGTAAACCGTAATATACGCAAGTATTACAAAGGGCGAAAACAAGCCCAACAAATATCAAAAATGAGCGATAAAGACACCAATTCACTTGCCGAAATCACTTATTTTCAGAGCTTTGATCCAGGAACCTTTGCTGTCAAAGCCATAAAAAATGATCCTACTCTGCAGCCTTCAACCAAACACCAATACATCAAAGCAATCGAAAATTACCTGGATACTGGTGGCAGCTTGACGGATCCTTCGGCCCTGGCAGAATACGCGGCCACAATTGGCAGCTCTACGCGTTCTTTCCTGGCAGCAGCCGTAACCCGGATGGCCCAGGAACTTGAGTATTTGGCCAAAGGCAGCGCTACTCCGGATAATATTGACATCATCCAGGCAGCTGTCTTTCGTGCCCAAGCACTTCAAAGCATCATCAAAAATAAACAGCTCAAAGGAGAGAAGGCGCATACCTGGTTGACCCGTCTTGAAGCTGAGCAGCTATTGACTGTCTGCGGACGCAGGTCTTCAGGAAAAGAAGAGTTCAAAATCTATGCGGTGCGGGACAGGTTAGCTATAGGGTTGATGATGGCTGCTGGTCTCCGCAGAGAAGAAGCTGCAAGCCTAAAATTCTCAGACATGATCAAACAAGACGATCGTTATGTGTTAAATGTTTCAGGAAAAGGCGCCAAGGACCGAATTATCCCTATCAGTCAGCGTCTGGCCGAGGCTGTTGTCGATTGGCAGTTCCTGGTTGGTCCAGATGGATATGTTTTACGAAGCGTAGGCAGGAATAAAGAACCCGGGGACAGCATCAGTACCACTGGGTTATATAATATTGTTCAGAAGCGGGGAAAGCTGATTGGAAAATCCGGACTTCAACCACATGATCTCAGGCGGACTTATGCCGAACTCGGCCGCAAGGCCGGTGTACCATAGAGCAGATCAGCTCGCTGCTTGGGCACGCTACCATTAAGACAACCCAGGATTATCTAAATATTGAACTGGATCTTGAAACCACTGTCATTGATATTGTGCCTTTCTGATCTAAAATGCGTTCTGTTAGGCCGTGCAGGATTCGAACCTGCGACCTGGCGGTTTAAGGTTTATATCCTAGTCGGAAAAATTTTCGCGAGTGGGAATTGGCAATGGAGATCATCCTCAAAAAAGGTTTGCTTGAGAATTCGATTGATACATTTTTATGCAGGGGAAGCGAGTTAAATATACCAGTAGATACTATACAGACAATCGTTTCATTTTAATAACAATACAAAACAAAAAAACCTACCGGTTGTGGAAATCAACAGATCTTAGTATTCCATTGTTTGTATATATCTACGCAAAATAATACTACTCGAATATATCCGAAATGTCTTCAGGCTGGATTGTAGAGAGTTCGAAATTAACCCGAAGCTTGGCGGTGACCAAGAGCAAATAGAGGCTGTGCCAGGTTCTTGCTAGGAGTTTGCTAAACGAAATATCATATTGATTTACGGGAAATTTGTGTATTCTTTGACCTAGTTCATCTGTCTTGGTTCAGCTTTAACTTTCTTTTCCGCAATCGTCTTTCGAATCAAACTTAATAGTTCAGGATCTTGAAGCATCATCTGGTGGGCTTCAAAAATCGATGCCTGATCGGCAGCAACTTCATTTTTCTCCTTTCCATGCACTTCCTGGATCTGTTTTACAGCTACAACCAATGCCATTTCAAAACGATCTATCTCTTGTTCAGGGTTCGAAACGACCTTTTCTTCAATATGAATTTCCACTTTTTGGAATTGATAAACAGGCCCAATCGCAAAGCCGCGTGCAATGGCAATGCCCTGAAACGTTCTCATCCAGTTCCTCCATAATTGTTCGCATTAAGTTCTTTTATGGCTTGCAAGGCTTCTTCGGCATCATCCCCTTCAGCGACCACCTTAACAATAGTTCCCTTTTCAACACCCAGGGTCAGGATGTGTAAAATACTTTTGGCGTTCACACAGTTATCGTCTTTCTTAACTGTAATATCACTTTTAAATCTACTTGCTGTTTGTACGAACAATGCTGCTGGGCGAGCATGTAAACCTACTTCATTATTAATCTCAATATCTATCTGCGGCATTTTTCTTTCCCTTTATAAAAATACTCATTATAGTAAATTTATAATTCAAATGTTTTCTACCGGCATCTTTGATACACAACTATATTTTTTCATTATCAAGGTAATGTTGCTTCTTTCATCTCACTGATGAAACTTGATAACTGCCCGTAATCACCTGTATTTATCTTTTCGATCATGGCTGTTCCTACGATAACTCCATCTGGACCAACTTCGATTGCTTCCTTTACTCTTTCAGGGTTATTGATGCCATAACCGAGGATAATTGGTTTATCTAATTTCTTGATTCTAATGGTTTCAATAATCTTTTTATTTTCGGGAGCCACTCTCTTCCTTTTTCCGCTAGAATCTGCAAAAGACTGCAACAGTAAAAAGCCCTGCGCCTTGTCTTTGATCTTATCGAGGTAATTTTCATCAAATGGGTGATGGAGTATAAAGGTTCTGAATATATCCGCTTTCTCCAACAGCAATTCAAGCTGCTTGACCAGTTCAGGAATTTCTTCATCTTTATCTGGTAATTCAATTGAATCTATTCCAATTTGCTTAATTACATCAACAAATTGCTCGAAGCCGTACTGGTGAATGATCTCAGCATACGCCATCATATAAAATGGTTCTTCGGGAAAATCTTCACGAATTTTGAGTAAAGTCTCAAAATATTTTTCTAATTTTGGTTCCAGATTCAGGGCTTTGATATTGGAATCGGCAATAACTTTGGTATCAATAAAAGGATCCAGGGATGGCATGGAAAATTCAACCACATCGATTCCAGACTTGATATAAATTTCAACAATTTTTCTGGTTGATTCCAAATCTGGATATCCGATCGGAACTCCTGATACCAGAATTTTCTCCCCCCGATCTAACACTTCTTGCATCCGAATTTGAATTTTTTTCATATTCTTTCCTTTTAAATCTTGTCAACCATCAGTATCTATTCTTCAGTTTTCTTAGGGATCATAAATGTAAAATGAATAATAAAAAGTATGCTTAAATAAAGAACATAACCAATCATAGGGATATACGGTCCCAGTATTTCATCTAATTTTGGTTGAGTGAATATTAAGTAATTCCCGGTCACCAACACAAGGATTATCCAGATAACTATACCTGTTTGCACATAATAATTCTTTAAAGGTTTAATAAAGATAATTAGATGTACAAAATCAAAAAATGAAATCTTTAACAACCAGGAGATCGCCTGCCTGATTTTTGAGACCGTTTCTTTTTTAAAGACCCAAGAAAATATTAATGTTAACACTGCAATTGATAGTGCAATAATCAGGTATTTTAATGCGATAGGATTCATATTCACCTCAAATGTTGAAATGGTTATTCAAAGAAAAAAGAATGCGGACTTGTATCAGAAAGGTTGTTAAGAATAAAATCTGCTTGCTCTAATTCACCAGATGGAAATGTTGTTGACAATGCACAACAAAGCATATTGGCGGATTTGGCTGCTTGAATTCCAATTGGTGCATCTTCAATAACCAAGCATTTTTCAGGTTCAATGCCCAAGGATGCTGCAGCCAATTTAAATATCGTTGGGTCAGGTTTGGTAACAGGGAGATGTGCACCTGAAATTATGGAAGAAAAATAATCTGAAATTCTTAGTCGATCGAGAACTGTTACGATATTTGCCATTTCCCCAGAAGATGCTACTGCACATGAAATCTGTTCTTTCTTTAGAAAATCCAACCAATTGAATACACCAGGAGTAGCTTTAATCTGTTCGTTAACAATAGCTCGAAATTTTTGCTCTTTATTTTCAACAATATCTCTTTTACTTTGCAGTGGCAAATCCAAATGATTCAGATCCGAGTACCTGGTAATCATATCGAAATTGGTTCTTCCCAATACAGATAAATAGGTATCCATTTCAATGGCTGGTAGATCTCTTTCATTCATTACGTAATTCCAAGCCATCATATGGACGGGAATGGAGTCGACTAATACACCATCCATATCAAATAGGATTGCCCCAATTTCCCTATTCAATCCGGCAATCGTAATCGATCTTTTGGTGGTTGTCTCAATAATTGGCATAATTTATATATTCCAGATTGATTCCGTTTCATGCATTGCTACCACCAATTTATCAATTTTATCTTTTCTTAATGGTAATAATGGTCTGCGAGGAAAGCCAGCATCAATCCCTCTGATCTTTAACATTGCATATGCTGTTGGATTTGAGGGGCCGAAATGCAGGATATCCCACATTTTCAAAACCTGTGATTGCAGTTCCCTGGCGAGAGATATATCAGCACCGCGAGCAGCATTATAAAGTTTATTCACCAATTCCGGCAGAACGTTTGCCAGACCTGCAATACAGGCTTGTGCACCCATCATAAATGCTGGGAGAAGCAAACTTTCAGAACCAATAACGACATCAAAGCCTTTTTTTGGCACTTTACGCATTACCATGTATGTCTTGCTGATATCAAAAGTGCTATCTTTTACCCCACTCAATCCAACATCGGCCAATCTATTGATCAATTCTATTGAAATTGGATTCCCTGATGCACCAGGGTTATCATATAAATAAACGGGGATGGATACTGAATTGATCAAATTCTTGTAGAATTCGAACAGGGAATCTTCATTGTACCGGAAATAATGTGGAGGTACAGCAGCTACTGCGAGGGCACGATGTCGTTCTGCATGCTTAGCAAGTTCCAGGGAGTCTCGTTGGTTGGCCGATCCTACATGAGCTATCATTTGATAGGAATCATCAATAGATTCAGTCATTACTTCAAATACTTTTTTTCTTTCTTCCACATTCATTAATATCCCGGATCCATAAGTCCCACACACGAAGAAACCTTTAACATTGGGCTTCAAGAAATCTATTAATTGAGGGATCCTATTATAATCAACTTCGCCATCCTCTTTGAACGGGGTTAGAATAGGGGGGATAATGCCTGATAATCTCATTGGAATCCTTTTACAACTACTACTTCCCGAAACTTAATGCCCTAGCTGGATTATTCACGAATACATCTGTGAGGACATCTTCAGAAAAACCTTCCTTCTTTAGACGAGGAATAAATTCATCCAATATATATTTCAATCCAGGGGCTCCACCATATGCAGTTTGATAGCTTTGCCTAGCCAAATCCCCACCCCAGAGAATTTGCTTTCCATAACCAGCTTCAACCATCTTCCTTAATAGATCAATGAAGTGGGTTTCGGGGAAATATTTTCTCCTGCTGGGTGTATCGTATTGCAGGAAACAACCTGTTTTTGCCAATTCCTGATGGAGGAAGAAATCCGGGTTGCGATCAAAATGACCGACAGTTATTTGTGCGGACTCCACTCCATAAGAATTTAACATATGTACCTGCTCCAATCCCAAAGTTCCTGCTTCTGTATGTGTAAAGATGGGTGCTCCAGTCTCACAACTGGCAATTGCCGCAGCCTGGATCACAATTTCATCTTCTGGTTTTATGACATAATATCCAGTCGCAATCTTGATCACACCAGCACGCGCTTCGGTTCGATCAATGATCGGGCCATTATATTGATTCTGATCAAGACCCTCCTCAATTTCTTCAATTATGATCCTTGCAATTTGATCAACATCGTAGAAATACCTCCAATGACTATCCATATAGTATTGAGATCGATGAAAACCTGTGGATGCAATGATATGCAAATTGGTTTTTTGTGCAACTTCAATCATTTTTTTTGCATTGCGCCCGAAATTCAGACAAGTCATTTCTACTGCAGCTTTACCCCCCGCAGCCATAAATGACTTTACTTCATTCATTGTTTTTTCGACACTATCCAAACGAAAATCTGGGTATAACTTTAGAACGTAATCCTTGTCCATGATGAGGTGTTCATGAGCATCTGTAAACCCAAGCTCTTCCGGAGAAATATCTCCTAAAACTGTCCTGATCTTTTTCATTTTATAAACCTCGTAATATCAACTGTGATCGGATCAAGGATAATGCCCTGCGTAAGAAGGGTTCTCCTTAATTCTGAATTATCTAATTCTCCTGGCAATATCCCTTTTGATAATGCCATAGATGCCGCGACACCTGCTGCCTCACCCATTGCCATGCATTGAGCAGAATTTCGAGCTGAAGCCTGACCATCATGGGTTGCACTTAAACATCGACCAGCCACAAGTAAATTCTTCATCTTCTTAGGAAGTAAAGATCTATAGGGAATTTGATAATAATCTCCAGTTTGAAGAAAATGCCAATCAACATTTTTCCCAGCGTTATGGTCTTCTATCGGGGCAGAACAACAAACTACAGCATCCTCAAATTTGGAACCATTCCTGACATCATCTCCTGTTAGGATATATTCACCAATCAATCTTCTGGTTTCACGAATTCCGATTGTTGCGGCTGTTGAAGCCAGGAAAGCATTTTTAAATCCGGGATATTCATTAATCAATAGTCGGACATATTCCTGAACCTGCCTGCGCCCTTCCATTTCGGCCGATGTCAGAGCAGCTGGGTCTGTCGCATCAATATTGGGAATGCGGGTCAGGTTGGCATGAACATAACCAGGATATGGAGTTGGATGAATAGATCCGCCTATTCTAGTGAGATTATATTTCCCGCTCTCAAATGCTGTTTGCATTATTTTTGTACGCTCTTCTTGCGTGAGAGAGAATGCTTTTTGATTATCAACATTTGCCATATAAAAAATGGTGGTTAGAGATTGTACAGGGTTTCCGTCCTTTCCAGCCAATTCATAATCTTCTCCGGCACTGGCTCCAATGTCAAGATCACCAGTTGTGTCGATAAACATCTTTGCATCAATTATGTTCAAACCAGCTTTATTACTTACTCTTACCCCAGTAATCCTGTTTCCTTCAACAATCACATCGGGAACGAATGAATAATATAATATTTTACCTCCCGCTTCAAGTACCATTTCTTCGTAGACGATCTTTAGCTGTTCCATATCATAGGTCACTACTGGACCAGAACCGAATGTGTTTTGTCTTATGAAAGCAGCGTTTCTCTTCATTAATCTTTCCACTACTTCATAGCTAATTCCCCCGACTACTTTGGTTGTTTCTTCTCCCGGGCTAAAGAAGCCATTGAAAGTATCAACCCCCATCAATGTTCGGCTTCCTCCAAGGAATCCCTTGGACTCCAGAAGTAATGCTTTTTGGTTATTTCGAGCAGCAGAAATAGCCGCTAGTGTTCCAGCAGCTCCACCACCGACAATTAGAATATCGGTTTCCATGTCTTTATTCATTTTCCTCAGACACCTTTTCTTCTGCAGTGTGGAATGTCTTAATGACAGAATCAACATCCTCAGCGTTAAATAATTGATTGACAAGTTCTTTTGTCAGGAAGATCTCTGCCAGAGCTTGTAAGGCCACAATATGCGCCTTTTTATCGAGTGCAGATAATCCAAAAACAAGTGTGACTGGATCATTATCCGGATTTCCAAAATTGATGGGGTCTTTTAATTTAACTAGGCTTAATGCGGTTTTTTTTGCTCCAGTTTCTGTAGCAGCGTGAGGTAATGCAATACCAGGTGCAATGACGATATATGGACCCAGTTCCTCAGACACCTTGATCATGGCATCTATGTATTCACTTGATATTGCATCACTTTGTAGTAAGAGTTGTCCCGCTTCTCGGACTGCATCCTGCCAAGTATTTACCTTGACATTTAGTCTGATTCTTTCACTTGGAAGCATTTCACTTAAAGAAAGATTTTTCATTTTAATTCTCGTATGGTTTTCAGTTTGGCATCTCGCTAGGTGCTCAAGCTCCTCGAGCTTCTTGAACTGCATTAATCCAATCAGTGCTAATTTTGGTTATTTCATTGAATAAACCGTCAGCTATGAGTTTGGGATTTGCCAGATTGCTCGCTCCAGCAACACCAACAGCACCGGCTTTAATAAAATCAGGAAGGTTTTCCAGTGTTACTCCACCAACCGCTACAAGTGGAATTTGTTTTAGTGGAGCATGGATTGCTTTCAAATATCCCGGACCTGCAGGTATTGCTGGAAATATTTTAACAGCGTCAGCACCTGATTCCCATGCCAACAAGGTTTCTGTGGGGGAGAAGGCACCTGTAAAACAAGTTTTTCCATATCGTTTGACGGTCACAATAGTATCCACACGGGTAGTCGGACTTACGATAAAGTCTGCTCCAGCAAGTATGGCAACCCGAGCTGATTCACTATCCAGCACGGTTCCTGCGCCGATCTTCACAGAACTTCCAAATTGTTCATGGACCAAAGCAATGTACTCAACTGCACGAGGTGTGACAAGGGAAATTTCTATAAATTCGATTCCGCCCTTTACCAACGCTTCGACAGTTGGTTCTACATCTTTTGGAGAATCGATGCGGATTATCGCCATAACTCCACTTTTCGCAAATCCACTAATTTCGTTAGTAAATGAATTCATTAATAAATCTCCTTATCGAGTTTCAATTTTTCTAAACGCTTTTATTTTCGACACATTACCAACCAGAGAGAATCCTCATGAGCCAGTTGAAATGATCTCGATGAGTAAGAAGGAAGTTGCCCAAAGATTCTATCTGGATATACCACTTCAGAAAAATAATCGTTAATCAATAATTCCAATTGTTTAATATATTTAGATTGATTTTCAACACTCATTCCTCGATGGTCCATAGGTACACTAATAAATGCTACTCCTCTTGTTTTCAGTATCCGACATGTATCTAACAAAACTCTTTCAGGCTCTTCCACTAAATGGAGAAGGTTTATCAGGAAAACGCCACTAAAGGTTTCTGCATAGAATGGGATGTTATTGACATCGGCATTTACCAGTGGAAGTTCTTCAATAAACAAGTTTTTCTTTGAATAGCGGAGAGCTGCATAATCGAGATCCATCCCTAAAACCTGTACGCCGGGGTTGCTTTCAGCAGCCAACACGCTACCAAAACCATATTCGCAGCCCACGTCCAGTACCCTTCCTGATTGTAATTGCTTTGCAGCCCATGCATAGAGGGTTGCGTGCATCATAAGATTCTCGTTATTGCTTAATGCCTGCAAGTGCTGTAAGTAACCTTCTTTTTTCTTGATGAGAGTTCTTATACTTATCAATGGTATTCCGCCATTTCAAGGAATCGGGGGCAAGAGTCATAATAACAAACCCATGCCCCCGATATAACGAATTAGCAAACGTTATTTACAATATTGGCGTATAAATTATCCTGCCAGTGCGGCGTTTTCTTTGACTTTTCCTTTGCGGAGAATAAGAACTCCGACCAGAACCAGCAATCCAACGACGATTGAAATAACGCCATAGGTGCCAAAACCGGCAACCTTATTGCCACCCACCAAGGCCAGTAGCCAATACAGAGGTGCCCAGAGGATATAGTCGGCACCACCGAACATGAGTCCAGTTCCCGCGAAGAAAGTTGCCTGCAGCGGGTATGTCAACAGTGCAACAAAGTTGACCACGAGCCCAATGAGTGCACCTGCGATAATCGAGCCTTTCCAGCCACCATAGCGGTCACCAAATACTCCAGCCAAAGCACCATCAAAGAAGAAGAAGATCGGGCCTGGGAAGATGATTACTGGCGATTGGATCAGAACCTGAACGAGTGTGAAGATAACCATCGCCACAAAGCAGGAGAGGAATCCAAGGATCACACCAGTTGGTGAGTAATGGAAGAAAAGGGGTGAATCAAGAGCAGGTTGAGAACCGGGGAGCAGTGTCTTGGCAATGCCTTCGAAAGCCGGGATCATTGCGGCCAGGAACATGCGAACTCCGAACAATACAATGGCAACACCAGCTGCAAAACCAAAGCCCTGCAGGATAAGCCAGATAACCCAGTTGGTCCCACCGCTTAAACTGGATACATTTTCAGATCCTGCAACAATACCGATGAGTATGTATACAATCGGCATAAGGGTTGCGAGGATGACAGTGTAATCAGTAAAGATCGATAAGAAACCAGGAAGTTCAATTTCATCAGCTCGCTTTGACTTGACCATCTTACCAGCCAAGGCACCTATTGGGAGATCCATAGTCTGCAAGTGACCCAAGGTGTACTGATCCTTTGAAAGGAATTTTGTGAATGGCCGAGCGATAGCGGGCATTAACGTCCAGAAAAGGGCTGTTAACACTGCGGTCCAGATAATCAGCCAAGTGCCTTCCAAGCCCAGTGTTGAATTTAGAACTACGGCAGAAATTGAGGTGTTAAACAACATGATATGACCGGTCAAAAAGACATTTTTAAAATTCGGCCATGGAAGAATCCTGACCAGGAGCAGATGTAGAACGAAGGCCAGAACAAAGGCAAGGGAGATTGGAATTGCCATGGTCTGCATAGCAACACCAAATGGTCCAAAGCAATCTGGCAGAACTCCGATAACACCGAAGGAGCTATTCAGCAAAGTTGTTAACGGCAGTAATGATCCCAGGAAAACACCAATACCTGCGTTGAGAACTACAATCCCAACAATAACCTTGATGGTTCCTTCCAAGACATCAGCTCCTGACCGTTTTTGCAGGAGCAAGCCGATAAGTGCAATGAACCCCAGGAAAACTGGCGCTTGTACAAAAACTTCATTAATTAGGAAATTTAGAACTGACATTTATTGTTTCTCCTTTTACGTTAAAACTAAGAATTTAATCAATTAAGTTTTATCAATCTAGGAGTATGTTTGATAATCTTATTATTCACCTCCATCCTCTGAAAACTTAGTGAAATGTGGCCCCAACAAAGCTCTCAGTTCGTCCTGATCTACAAATGATTTCACAGAGAGAACTGGTGTTCCTGGAATATCACCGAGACGGCTCAATAAATGGTCCTGAACTACAACCACGTGCGATTCGTAGCCTTTTGCTGTTCCCACATCGGCTGCCTCGATTATTGTTTTAACTCCATATTCTCGAGCAATCTTTTCAATGATCCCTTTGGCGAGCAAACTACTTCCCAATCCACATCCACAAACTGTTGTTATTCTCATTTTTTTTGCCATACATTTTTCTCCAATGTTGAATAAATTAAATAGACATAGATTAATACCTTAAAAGATAAAAATATCCGTGAAATTATTGAAATTACTATGTGGGAGATCAGGGGTTATTGAGGAGCTCGGCCTGTGCATTCTGGATTTGAATTGCCTTTCGATAATAATATTTCTTTGTGAATTCTCACAGGAAAATTATTCAATTTTAATTCTTGTTATTAACGATTATTACACAATTCAAACCCAAAAGTTACGCTATTAGTATTACTTCGCAATAACTTCTTGTTACATTTCTATACTATTTTGAATATCTTGAGACCCACTGAAGGACTAGAGATTTGTGCATAGTATTTTGAATAGCTACTCTGGCTTTATTATCTTGCATCATTTCATTCAATTCCTGCAAAGCTACGATATGGGAATGACCGTCCATCGCACCCAGAACAATTGCCGTCCGTACTGGGTCATTCTCTGGGTGCCCAAAAAAAACTGGTTCCCTCAGGTTGATCAATTTCATACACAGTCGCCTGACTCCTTGGGGAGGGGCATGCAATAAAACAACACCAGGCCAAATCACCATGTAAGGACCATATTCCTTTATTACTTCCTTCATCGCCAGGGTGAACGTCGGTTCTATTGCACCTGCTAACTCCAACCTTGCTCCTGCTTTTTCAACAACTTCCTGCCAGGTGCTGGCAACAAGATTTAATTCGATCATATCCTTGGTAATTAAATCAGAGAGGTGTATCACTGGAGATGTTGTATGATATTTTATTGTCTTAATACTTCTTTTTTTGTTGAATAACTCTTTAATATTCTTACAGTCGTCAACTCCCAACAAAGGGTTTACTCGTAAAGATGGTACATTAATGGATTTTAAAGGAATTGTCCCAAATATGAAATCAATACCATCAAATTGCTTCCGGTTCTCCATTTCAAAGGCTGAGATGACATCAACTACTTCAATCTCAGGAAACTCTACCTGCAACCTGGACACTAACAACCAAGTTGTGGCCATACCTACACAAGAAACAACCAGAATTTTTTTAGTATATCCGCCCAACAGAGACATCCGTTCCATCGCAGCGATCAGGCAAATTGCAAAGTTCCCAATCTCGACTTCGTTCAGATCCCGCTTTAATAATCCTGATAGAGTGGAACTGCTTTTTCTGGCAACTGTATAGATAAATGGGTATTGATCCTCAACTTCCTGTAGTAGGGGGTTTTTTGAAGTAAGCTTCCAACGATTACTGATGATTGTGTCGAAAAGGAGTATCAAGTTACGAATAAGCTCCTCATCCGCCCTCAGACTTGGATGGAGAGACAACGATACCTGGGTAAGAATTTGATCAACTGCATATCGAATAAAAGGATTGTCATCACTCTTGATCTCACTTTCAGATTGATTTGGAAGCAAGCGCGTCGGGTTTCTTGGTGGCAATTTTATAGCAATCCATATTATCTCATTTTCAGGCAACTGGGTACCGAGTGATTTCTGGAATCGGGAAGTGATCCTTTTTGCATCAGAAAGCTGCTGGTCAAAATAAGGATGTTTTGACGCCTCTGGTTTTATCTGTATACTTTTCCCTATTCGGTTACGATAGAATGCAACGGCTATGGAGACACACAATATAATGTAAGCCTGGTCAGATAGCAATCCTCTTATCTCATCTTCCAATGGAGAGATCGCTTCTTTAATGAGGTTAATTTCAAGACACTCCCAAACATCTTGAAGCGTTTTATCTAGATCTCTTTCTTTTCGATAGGAAATATCAACAACTGTTTTTGTTCCCTGAAAGAGTGCAAGAAGCCTGGCAACTCCAGCAGTCTCTTGTATTACGTCAATAACAGCTTCCCGCCAATTGGATTCTTCACCATTAATCATGCAGCCGAAGTTTTGTCTGCGAATCAATTCCAATTGGTAATCCTGGATCCATTTTTCAGCTTGATCCAAAACATATATCGTAGTTGATCTTGATACATTGAGGATTTTCTGTAATTGTTTTATCTGTGGGGTTTTCTCAGAGAAAAAAAGTGTCAGCAATACGATGTGTAATCGCTCAGTAGGTGTAAACCAGGGAAGAGATTGATCATATTTTTGGATCAGCCGGGAAAGCTTTTTTATCGCTTCATCGCTCCCAACCAAGGATATTCCTTCTCCAGGAACTTTCCTAATTGAGATCTGCCTGTTCTTCAACCAAGGCTCAGATGACACCAAACTACTTCTAACCATCCTGGCAGTGATATTTAATTGCTTACCAATAACCCCAGCGGCAAGAGGTTTTTCAGAGGAAGCCAACAGGAAAAGGATATCCAGACAACGGGAGCTTAGGCGTAGTGTCAAAGTGTTTCTAACCTTTGGTCCATAACTTACTTAATCGTCCATAAAGGGTTACAAAAAAATGCTAATCAACCTCCTAACATTATTCACAAAGAATATATTTTTCTCATAAGAAAAAATAAAATTATTGATTGTTCCACAAATAGGAACGCTAAGTAGAGTAGAATTTTTCCATAACTGGTTTGAATGATCAGTGTTTAATGACCATTTTGATGGAGGTTAGTCTATAATTAATAACACTTATATATACCTATTGGTTCCTTGATATTTCTTGGTTCTTAGTTATTCATTATAAGTATACAATATGTCAGGATACTTATTGAGCAATCATAAAAAAATTTATTCATGCTATTAATTTTGTTGTCAAGATTTCGATTTGACAAACCTTGTAAAATGCTTCAACATGAACTATGTACTTGATGTAAATTTCTTTTTTACTTCTTGAGTTAAGTATCTTCCAGTTTATGCTTGCGATAACTAATCTTATCTTAACCAGTACTACAGTTTTATTCTAAACAATAAGTGGGGAATTTACGAGCAGGTGTGTTGAAATTAGCAATCCAACCAATGGCTTAAAAGGCCACTGCTAGATGATTCTTCCATCGAGAGAACCATAACTGAGCTAAAACAAATAGACTATCATCCAATATCAACATCTGATCTTCTATCAGACGCCAGCCTATTTATTTGAGATTTTTCTCACCTTCAGAGGGTGAAATTTGACCTTAAAACAAAAAACCCAGGTGTATTTGACCTGGATTTCATCAATTCCGTTTTAATTGCACCCAAATTGCACCAAAAAACCGAGTGATTGCACCCGGTTGCACCAGAATTGCACCGCGAATCAGGCGCCAGAAATTTCCCACCTTAAGAAATTCATCCATAAATCAAAAAAATGAATTTTCGGTGCCTTGAATTGACGATAAATTAACCTGGTGTATAATAGTTTCGCACACGCACCCGTAGCTCAATGGATAGAGCGTCTGACTTCGAATCAGCAGGTTGGGGGTTCGAGTCCCTCCGGGTGCGCCAGAAATAATGCGGTGTCTCACTTATCGTGAACACCGCATTTTACTACTTGGACTTCCAGAGAACCTATTCAACATGGACTCCCAGCAAAGATACCTGCCGGGCAAATCATTTTATTAATCATCCAAGGGAACAGCAGCAGGGCCAACCAATATTCCAAAATTAACTGTACCAATTTTTTTCTCGAGCACTTTTCCAAATTGAATTTCATTACCCAGGGATCTATGCAGGGGATCAAGTACAGCGCCGATCAATGCATCATGGGCTAATTCGATATAAAGATCGAGAATCGTGTCCCGCCAGGAATCTGGATCTGAACAGGTAGTTTCTGCTGGACCGATTTTAAGATCCTTTTGAGTCAATTTTAATATTTTTACAGGAAACCTGAAATTATTACCATCGATATGAACTTTTCCCCCGATCTCAAAATCTATACTCCCGGTTTCCTTCCAGCGGTAGCCGCATCCCTTGTCATCAGCATTGTAAAAATACATCTCATAGGTTACGCTGCCCTGGCCATTGATAATGCCATCTGAGTCGGTTGAAAATTCTCCGATCCAGTCTGATTCCATGGTGTCAGCTAATCTCCTTTCAACCAACCCGTTCACGGTAACATACATATCGAGATTAAAGTCTTGCTCTAAGAAATTCTCGGCTTCATTCTCGGTCAAATTGCTTTCCTGGTCCTGATTGATCCGCATGGGATCACCAGCTCCCCCACCCGGTAGATTTTTGCATCCCGAGAGTAAGGCCAGAATAAGGAGCATCCCTAAAACAGTTTTCTTATTTATCCACATGTCAACTCCTGAGCACTACGAATATTTTTATTGGGGCTGATTATAATCTAAATGTAATCAGCCCTGGATACTCATGGAACAATTCCCACGGAAGAACAATCTCGAACCAAAATGAAAATAATTAGCAAAACCTGAGAGAAATTCTATTTTGCGGAACATCTAGACAGAATTAATCCCGCTGTGGTATACTCCCGCGGTTGGTTTAGATTTAACCAATCATAACTGAATATAATTATTGTTTTGAAAATTCCAAATGGCGGCTCGTTGAAATCTGGACGAGCTTTTTTCTTGCCGCAGGGGGTATAGGAAAAGCGGCTGGTTGAACCCGGAATAAATTCCGCGAGGAACTCATTCATTTCACAAGGGTTGTGAGGCTTCACGAGTTATCAAAACGCTAGAGGAGATTTTGATGACTACTGAGTTTTCGGGTTTAACCCTGCACCCTGTTTTAATCCAGGCAGCAGCTGACCTTGGATATAAAAACCCAACCGAAGTTCAAATCCGTGTTATACCTTTGATGCTGGAAGGCAAAGATGTTCTGGCTCAATCCCAAACCGGATCTGGAAAAACAGCTGCATTCGCATTCCCAATTTTAAACAACCTGATCAACAGCGAAGAATCCGGGATTATTAAAACCCTGGTCCTGACCCCTACCCGGGAATTAGCTATCCAGGTGGCTGACGCGATCAAAGAATATGGCCGGAACCAAAAAGTTAGTGTTCTGCCCATATACGGAGGTCAGCATTACGGTACCTCCCGGCGCCGATTGAAAGAAGGTGTTGATGTTATTGTTGGCACTCCTGGCCGTCTACAGGATCTGATCCGGCAGCGCATGCTGGATCTCAGCCAGGTAAGTACTGTTATTCTCGATGAAGCGGATGAAATGCTCAGCATGGGTTTTGTAGAGGACGTGGAGAATATTCTTCAGGAAACTCCTGCAAGCCGGCAGACCACCCTTTTCTCTGCCACCTTGCCAAAACGAATCCGGCAGCTGGCTGATAAATATATGTCTGAGCCAGAAACGATCATGGTTCAACGTAAAGCATTAACAGTTGACACGGTCGATCAGCGTTATTATGTAGTCAAAGAAAAAGACAAGATGGCAGCGTTGATCCGTCTTTTTGAAGCTGAAGATATTGGCGCGACACTAGTTTTCACTAAAACCAGAATCGGATCAGGACGAGTGGCCAATGATCTGATCCAGCGCGGTTTCGCTGCAGAAGCATTAAATGGTGACCTAGCCCAAGATGCCCGCATCCGGGTCTTAAATCGCTTCAAAGACGGCCATATCAAGGTGCTTGTCGCTACAGATGTGGCAGCCCGCGGTTTGGATATCGATGATATTACCCATGTGGTCAACTACGATATTCCAACCGATCCAGAAGCCTACGTACATAGAATTGGAAGAACCGGACGAGCAGGAAAAACAGGAATTGCCATCTCTCTGCTGACCCCAAAAGATAAGCGCTACCTCAGCCGGATAGAAGGTTTCTCAAGACATAAAATAACCCAAGCCCAGCTTCCCACAGAAAAAGATCTGCACGAACGCCGGGATCTTAAACTCCTGGAAAAAATGGAAGTCTGGCTGGAACGGGATCGCTGCAAACGTGAACAGGAAATCGCCGAATACCTGGTTGCTTCCGGTCATGATCCGATCAAAGTGGCGGCAGCAGCCATTAGAATGGCCCGCGGTGAAGAAAAGAAACATTCTATCGAAAGCATCGCGGAGGTACAATTCTACAATTCCAATGGTAGAAACGGGAAGAGAAAAAAATATACCCGCAACGGAAAATCCCATTCTCGTCGTGGGGGTAAATCCTCAAACAGGTCTTCGCAAGAAATTGGCATGATCCGTTTAAGCCTGGAACGAGGCCGAACGCATGGCATAAATCCCGGTGAGGTAGTAGGCGGGATAGCCTCGCTGGCGAATATTCCCGGATCCGGGATTGGTAAGATCAGTATCTTTGAAAAGTATACTCATGTGGATATCCAGGAAAAATATGTATCTCGAGTTCTCGGGAAGACTGGGTCCTATCATTTTCGTGATCAACATCACGTGATGATCAAACGGGTAACTAATTAAATTTTATCCTATTGGGCTTCTTGGATTAGACCTCCGAGGTTATTAAGATTCTCGGAGGTCTCTTTATTTTGAAGATATTTACCAAGAAATGTTGTAAAGAAAAATAGGGGCACAGCCCGGTGTCAATCTTATCGCCGCTCTGATTCTGAATACCCTGACTTCCGGCAAAGCTTTCAGGTAAGGCAGACCGGCGAAAAAGCATCCCATTTGTCAGCTATATCAAAAATCCTGGCAGCTGAGGATTTTGATCTCCTTTCAATTGCTGAAGATATCCATTTCCGTAGTACCACTTATGCTTATGGAAGGTTATTTCCAGGGCTCATCTAGATATCGTTTCAGACGTGGTGAATCAGGAATCACTGAACTTTTCACTCAACATTCTTAAGTTCTAGCAGCCTCATTAGAACTTATTGCAGTCTCCCGACATATAATTGATCAACCACCAAACTACCTGGATCTATAGATGCTCTCTTATTACCTTACCAAGTCCCGAATGGTTTCCAGAATATCCCGATTATCAGGGATATCAGTCATATCATGGCCGTAATGCACAAATCTCACCTGGCCGGCTTTATCTATGATTAACATTGCCGGCATCCGCCCCCATTTAAATATTTTTATTTCCTGCCCATATTGATTTAGAACACTGTGTTTGGGATCGGGTAACCCAATAAATGGAAGTTGATTCAGCGACCAATATCGGGAAAATGCCCGGGCACTTTCTGGTCCTACGACCAATATTACAGTATCCAACGTTTTGAATGATTTAATATCCTGACGCAACTGCGCCATATGTCTCCGACAGTATGGTCAGGTAAATCCCCTATTAAAAACCAGGAGAATATTTTTTTTACCAAGGTAATCCCTAATGTTAATTATCTGACCTTGAAAATCCGCTAAACTAAACTCTGGCGCAGGGGTATTTAACTCAATTCTCGGCATCTTCTTCTCCGATCATCTATAGGAGTTTGAATGTCCTTCTATCTGATCTAAAAAATATAATAATAACCCATGAGGGTATTTAAGTTTATCAGACTATCCTCACCTTTTAACAAATATTTCAAAATATCGGATTATTATTTATACCTCCAGCAAAGCCGGCCAGCCGCCATTTATTTTCAAACGGGCAAAGCTTAATAATACTAGTACTGCTATAATCCAAACATTATCAACAGGAAAACAAAACATGCAGTTCACCACACCCGTATCAGAGCTGATCCGCCGACGGTTTTCTTGTAGGACATATCAATTTGAACCCATCTCAAGGGATGGTTTATCCGCCCTGGAAGATATCATGAATACCTCTCAAATTGGCCCGCTTGGAAATCAAATCAGGTTCAAGATAGCTGCTGCCGCTGAAAATGACAGTCAATCGTTAAAAGGTCTGGGAACCTATGGTTTTATCAAAAATCCAGCTGGTTTTGTCATTGGAGCCATACAGGATTCACCTGGAGCTTTAGAGGATTTTGGATATCAAACTGAACTATTCATCCTGGGGGCAACCGAGTTAGGGATTGGCAGCTGCTGGCTGGGAGGCACATTCACAAAAAGTCGTTTCTCCAAGATCATGGAGCTTCAACCCGGAGAGGATATTCCTTCAATAATCTCTATTGGTTATCCCTCAGATAAGCAAGCCTGGATTGACCGTGCAACCAGGGTCATTGCCGGGGCAGATCGACGCTTCGGATGGGAATCCTTATTCTTTGACTCCTCTTTCAATACACCAATTACCCAGGGGTCTGCAGGCAAATATGCGGAATCTCTTGAAATGGTAAGATTAGCACCTTCAGCCTCCAACAAACAACCCTGGAGAATAGTCAAACAGGGAGATCAATGGCATTTTTTCATCCAGCGGACCAGGAAGTATACACCAACAGCCTTCAAATTACTAATTAATTCAGCTGATTTACAGCGAATAGATCTGGGAATTGCCATGGCCCATTTTGAACAAACTGCTAATGACATATCATTAACAGGAAAATGGGTCATTCAAGACCCCGGGTTGGCTCTGCCAGATTCCCAAACTGAATACAATATATCCTGGATTCCAGACTGATACACATTCACAATAAATCATGTTGAATAATCATGAGAATAAGAGCCAAAAAATGTATTCTAACTTCGACACTTTTAAGATCCTGCTTTTAATCGCCCGACCTGCTGCTGGAAAAAGTGAAATTATCGCCCATCTAATAAACACTCCTATTGATGAGCGAATCAGGAAATTCCATCTCGGAGATTTTGAAGTACTGGATGATTTTCCAATGCTGTGGACCTGGTTTGAGGAGGATACCATCCTGTCTGAAATGGGCCATGCCCGGTTGCACACTAACGCTGATGCAATGTTTTTATATCCCTACCTGTGGGATCTGTTGATACGGCGGATCAACCTGGCTTACAGTAAAAAACTAAGAGACAAACCTGCTTATCATCAGGATAAAACGACTATTATTGAATTTGCCCGGGGCAAACCCCATGGAGGTTTTTCTCGGGCATTTACACATCTTAGCAAAGAGATTGCAGAGAATTTAGCGATTCTATATATTAATGTCTCCTGGGAGGAATCACTCAGAAAGAATCGAGCCCGCTTTAATCCTGAAAAACCAGACAGTATCCTCGAACACGGATTATCAGATGAAAAAATGGAATCGCTCTATCGTTATTCAGATTGGGATGAAATCACAACAGAGAAGCCAGATTTTCTTCAAATTCAGGGCGTTTCAGTACCTTATGTTATTTTCGAAAACGAAGATGATGTCACCAGTCAGGGAGATTTGAAACTCTCCACCAGACTGGAAAAAACCCTCACGGATTTGTTTGTTAAATTCCAAATCGGTAAAAACGATAAATAGTAGCGTCCGGGTAGCTAGTTACTGACGTAAGTTCTTAATTTCTATTCCAAATAACACCAAAACCCACGCTTATTCCCTATCTTGAATGATATTCATCACAAAATAGTCGGTTTTCCCTATACTTTAAACATGTTCTGGTATAAATATACGGAGTTCAAGTGTGTGTATTTTCACATGAGCTTGGAAGTTCAGATGATTGGTGAAATAAATCATTCAAAACTATCTTATTTGGACTTCAGGGAGATCTAAATGTTTGTAAAAGACCGTATGAACTCTGATCCTGTTTACGGAAAACCAGATCTGGCTGTTACAGATGCCCAGGAGCTTATGGAATCAAAAAAGATCCGCTACCTGCCCATCTGTGACGAATCAAACAACCTTGTCGGGTTAATTACACAAAGTTCCCTTTTATCTGCCCTGCCTCCAGATATTTCCAGCTTCAGTCGTTTTGAAATAACCTACACACTCTCGCGAATTAAAGTTCGATCAATTATGGTCAAGAATGTAGTTACCATCGGTCCAGAAATCCCTATCGAGGATGCGGCATCTCTGATGGCTGAAAAGAGAATTGGCACATTACCCGTTGTTGAAGACGGAAAATTAGTGGGGATTATCTCAGGAAAAGATTTATTCAATGCCATGACTTTATTATTAGGAGCAAGGAACCCTGGATTCAGAATAACTGTCCAGCAGCCAGATAAAACCGGTCTTATCGCCCGACTCACCACAGCTATTGCCTCTGAAGGTGGATATTTATCAGTTTGTGTCGGTTATAAACCCCCCGACCGCAATGATCAGTGGGTGTCTATTTGTAAGGTCGAGAATATGGATGAAGACAGTCTGGTGGAAGTTATTTGTTCATTAGAAGATGCAACTATATTGGATATTCGTCAGTTTCAGGAGTAAAAATGATCAGTGATCACCAACAAACCTCCGCATCAGTTTTAGTAGTCGGCGGGGGAATCGGTGGGATGCGTGCTGCAGTTGATCTCGCCGAAGCCGGATTAAAAGTTTACCTGATAGAAAGAGATCCCGGACTCGGCGGACGGGTAGCCCAACTGGGGTATATGTTTCCAACCCATGACTGTGTTCTTTGCCGTGGTACGTCAGACCATGGGTATGGATGTACCAGGCCAGCCATCTCACCAGCTTTCCAGGATCACAATCGTCATCCCAATATCGAGATCATGACCCGGACACAGCTCATTGGAGCAGAAGGCCAGGCTGGTGACTTCAGAATCAAACTGTTGAGAGAACCCCGTTATGTCGACCCCTCTTTCTGCACAAATTGTGGCCTATGCGCAATAGCTTGCCCGAAGCGATTACCCAGTGAATTCCAAGAATCACTGGTGACTCGTAATGCAGTTCACAAAAGCGCTCCCCGTTCCCTGCCGGACACTTACTATATTGACAAAGGCGACTATTGCGAAGACTGCAATCGCTGCCAGGATGTCTGTCCAACCAATGCCATTAATCTGGCCGATCAACCCTGGGAAGAAACCATCCAGGTGGGCGCAATCATTCTTGCTATGGGTTATTCATTGACTGATCCATCTGATCTCGGAGAATATGGTTATGGCCGATTTCTAAACGTCATTCACAGCATGCAGTACGAAAGATACGTTAGTCGATCTGGTCCTACTGAAGGTTTATTACTCAGACCATCGGACAATGCTCCCCCCCAGAAAATTGCCTGGCTCCAGTGTATTGGGTCCCGGGATCAAAAACACCCTTATTGTTCATCCATCTGCTGCATGTACGCAACCAAAGAAGCAGTTCTGGCTAAGGAAAGGCTTGATGACGTGCACTGCCAGATCTTTATCATGGACGAGAGAGCTTTTAACAAGGAGTACAACGCCTATTTCCACCGCTCGACAGAACAATATGGCGTGGAATATACTCGCTGTAGGATTTCTGATATCCGGGAAGATCCGAAAACCAAAAATTTGATCGTTCAATTTCCAGATCCAAATGCTGGTGGAAAAATCAAAGAAGAGCATTTTGATATGGTGGTACTGTCTGTTGGTGTTCAGCCGCCAAGAGGTGCCAATATCGTTTCCAGCCAGCTGGGTTTTGACCTGAATGAGTACGGTTTCTGTCAGACGGACAAATTTAATCCCCTGGAAACCAGCCAACCGGGAATATACGTTTGCGGAGCATTTTCTTCTCCAAAAGAAATAGCAGAGACAATCATAGATTCAGCTGGTGCCGCTGGTGATGTAATGCGTCTATTCCAAAATCAATTGGGATGTAATTATTCGAGTCGAGAATATCCCTTCCTGAGCGAAGATATCTTTCCACCTGAAAAAAATCTGGAGGGTAAAACTGCCCGCATTGGCGTCTTCAGCTGCCGCTGTTATCCGACAATGGAAGGAATCGTTGACATCGATCAAATCCTTAATAAATCTGAGGATTTTCCTCATGTAGTCCACACAGAGGAAATAGGCTATGGATGTTTCCCGGAAGGATTGGCAAAGATCAAAGAATCAATTGATAAACACGATCTTAACCGTGTCGTGGTAGCTGCCTGCAGTCACCGAACCCATGAATCCCTTTTCCAAAAAACTGTTCGTGAAGCCGGGTTGAATTCATATTTAATGGAGATGGTTAATTTGAGAGGGTTCGCGGCCTGGGTCCATCCTCATCAACCGGAAAAAGCAACCAGGAAGGGATTGGAATTGATCAGGGTTGGCGTTGGCAGGGCCTCAATGTTGGAACCGATCTATAAATCATCCATACCTCCCGACCGCAGGGCATTGGTTATTGGCGGGGGCATTTCTGGTATGACTGCAGCCTTATCCATTGCTGATTCAGGTTATGATGTGGTTCTGATAGAAAGGGACGCATATCTGGGAGGTAATCTCCTTAACGTTCATTACCTTGTAGAAGGCGATAATCCCAACACACTTCTCAGAGATCTGGTTAATCGAATCATTGCCCACGAACACATTTCAGTTATGACCAGAACAGAGATTATTGAACATGATGGTCATGTGGGCGCCTATCACGCTGTTCTTCAGCATCATGATGGATCACGAAGCGAAATTTCTCACGGTGTTACTGTCGTAGCAACTGGTGGGCAGGAAAGCCGGGTCAGTCATTATTTAATGGGCGAACATCCTGCCGTCGTTACCCAATTGGAATTGGAAGATAAGCTTGCTCACCACATCGAAGAAGTTGCTAATCTTAACGAAGTTGTTATGATCCAGTGCGTAAAACCAAAAGATGAAACTTACGAATATTGCTCAAGAATCTGCTGCGTCAGCACGATCAAAAACGCAATTCGTTTAAAAACAATCAATCCTAAATGCCAGGTAACAGTGCTTTATAAGGACATCATCACCTACGGCTTCAGGGAACAATATTATACAGAAGCCCGTAAACGCGGCGTGGTATTTGCCCGCTACGACGATAAGCATCCACTGTTTGTAGATAATGACAATGACCAGATTATCGTTAGGATGAAAGAACAAATGCTTGACCGGAAATTGATCCTCAAACCCGATTTGCTGGTCCTCAGTACCTCAATAAAACCATCCAGCGGCACCCGGGAGCTTGCCAAACTCCTCCAGGTTCCTATTTCAAATGAAGGTTTTTTCCTGGAGGCCCATATAAAGATGCGTCCAATGGATTTCATGGAAGAAGGAATATTTGTGTGCGGGATAGCCCACTATCCTAAATTTATCGAGGAAAGTATCAGTCAGGCTCAGGCAGCTGCCGGCAGAGCAACTACGATTCTCAGTAAAAAACCTTTTCATTATGGTGGGACAATCGCAGTTGTTGATCCAGATAAGTGCGTGGGCTGTTTGACATGTAGGAGAACTTGTCCCTTTGAAATACCCCGGGTCGACGAACAGTTCGTTGGCGTTGGAAATTTGGGTGGAGCAGCTTATATCGAACCTACCTTATGCCATGGGTGCGGTACATGCTCAGCTGATTGCCCGGCCAATGCTATTCAACTCTTGAATTACACAGACGATCAGATAATGGTGCCGGAATTTCCTGTTCTGGGAAGCTGGGTGAAAATATGAGCGATCCCATATTTGAACCTGAAATAACTGCTTTTATGTGCATTTACTGCGGCTATATGGCTGCAGATACTGCCAGTGCCCTGCGTTTAGAATATCCAGCAAATGTTAAATTGATCAGGCTCCCCTGCACCGGCAAAACAGATACCCGCTATTTGTTAAAGGCATTTGAAGAGGGAGCGGATGGAGTTTACGTTATTGCCTGCCCTAAAGGCAACTGCCATCACGTCCGCGGAAACGAACGGGGAGAATTAAGAGTTGAACATACCAAGAAGATCCTTGATGAAATCGGCCTGGGAGGAGACCGCTTGGATATTTACTTCATGTCTGGCGGTCAAGGGAAATCATTTGCTGATGCAGCCCAAGAAATGACTGATCGGATCAGAGAACTGGGACCCAACCCCATTAATAAGTAGCTCCAATTCAATATACTATTGCTTGATACGCCAGTGTCCTAAAAAAAAAGCCGCTGGCGTATGTATATAATTATTGTTTTGGAAAAATTAAATGTTGTTTTGAAATGGGATGTGTGAACGTTTCCACTTCAGTTTGGTAAGTTTCCTTGATATGTTCAGGGGTTAATACTTCCCGGGGGGTTCCTAATCTATACAACTTTCCTTCTTTCAGCAGTGCCACTTTGTCGGCAATTCCTGATACCTGATTTAGGTCATGCATAGCCATCAGAACAGTTAAGTTCTCCCGGGTAACAAGCGATTTTAATAATTTCAATAGATTAACCTGGAACTTCAAGTCAAGATGGTTTGTAGGTTCATCCAATAACAATACTGGCGTATCCTGCGCCAACGCCCTGGCCAACAATACTCGCTGCTGTTCACCCCCACTGATTTCAGCAAGTTTACGTTCTGCCAGATCTGCCACATCTGTTTGGCTCATCGCCCAGGAAACTTTTTCGAGATCAGTCCTTCCAGGATTTCCCAGAAATCCCAGATAAGGGTTTCTTCCGAGAAGCACCGCTTGTTTTACGGTAAATGCACCTCCAATATGTCTGGCTTGGGGCACAACAGC
>SDBT01002495.1_pt1 | contig 32448 bp, 27 predicted proteins | sample 2277101 | NCBI WGS metagenome assembly SDBT01 (sample SAMN10404973, study PRJNA504765) | marine sediment metagenome | isolation source: marine sediment core GS10_PC15, 103 cmbsf | place: Arctic Ocean: Southern Knipovich Ridge | collected 2010 | reverse complement strand
TTCGTAGATAACCTGCCGGTCAATAAGGTCATTGGCGTAGAACCATAGTTCAATAGTCCGGTCAGTTACTGTCATTAAATTTATATCGCTTGTATTGGGAATCGTGATGTAAGAACTTGTGCCGTTGAATTGTTGACAGCTTCCCGCTTCACTACCAAAACCCTGATAAGCATCAAAACCATTATCCTCGCCCCAGATGACATTATAACCAGTCCCATGATTCTGATTTCCGGATTCGTCATACATATTATTAGCCGCGGTGCCAACTTCAGGTTCAAGACGCCAGTGTCCCACTACATTTCCATCAGTGCCATAGGCCCAATTGGCCTTCTTCAACCCTGAGGTGGTATCGGTCACCTGAACCCGGCAGTTTGGTGTCTGGGTATCGTTCCAGGAGGCAGTCCCTATCCAGGACTCATCGATCTTCTGGCTGGCGAAATTAGCCCAGCTACCGGGAGCAGTGGAATCCACTTTGAATCTGTAAGAAGCGCTATCCATGGTCTGCCAGGGGCCTACCAGACCATCCGTATCCCAGGTTTTTACCCTCCAGTAATAGTAACCGCCGGCAGCAACGGCCCCGGATGTCCAGTATTCATTGGATGAAGTCTGCTCGCCGCTATCATAGTTGACACTCCCGAAGCCGGAATCATCATCTACCTGAACCTGGTATCTCTGCTGGCCGTCTCCATCGAAGTCCGAATGCGCCCATTCAAAGAGAAGGGTATTATCATTAAACCACTTTGTTTTATAGCCGCTCTCCCACGAGGGGAAGTTAGGCCAGCCAGGGGCATCGGGCGCATTGTCGGAATTGATATAGGCATCATCGATATAGATATCATGATCGACATCTTTTTTCCCATATCCCGCAATATATAGTTTGGCTGTCACGGCAGCGCCTGGAGCGGTCTTTTGGGAATACGTTTTCGGATACCAGACACCATATCCAGGGAGGTGTATGCCAACTCCGCCAGCTTGTGAGATTTTCGTAGGGGTGCTATCATACCATTCAAGGTAGCATTTCAGAAAGGTATCATTTATGGTGCCACTGACATAACCCTCCTCGTCAACATAGAACTGGACCCCAAAGTCATACGTCTTCCCCGCAGTAACCGCTACCGCTTCGGAGCGCATCCCCCGGCCATCATATGAAGTTGTCGGATCCTTAAATCTACAGGAATCAGTTCCTCCGTGTGCAATAGTACCTTTGAGAATCCCACTTTCGGCACCTACTTCTGTCCAGGAGTCATAAGTGGCACCTTCGTAGGACTCAAAACCGGGATCGGAGAGTAGCTCGTCTCCCTCTGCCTGAACTAAGGCAGAGAACCCCAGTAGGACAAAGAGAGATATGAGGATTATCCTAGTAGAATGTAAGGTCTTCTTTCCTTTGCTCATCTTTTATCCCCTGTATGCTTTCTGGGCCAGTTTGGTTAGTTCTTCATCATAATAGGTTGAGCCATCGGTAGCTACATATAAGATAGAGGGCTCCTCTGTTATTCTTGGCAGATAGATGGCGAGCCTCTGGCCGCCATCATAAGTTATTTCCAAACTGTCGCCTGCCGGGATACCTATCTCTTCATCCTCATCCGTAAATATTCGGAGAAAGATATCGCGTGACTGGGCATAGGAATTTCCCTTTTGGTAGGTATTCCCATTATCGTATACCAACCCCAAGGGGTCATCGTATTCTACATCTACTAAAGCGATACCCCAGCCCCATTCATGATTACTTCTGGGACGAATAATATACATACTCTCCAGCTTCCTCATCTTCAGGGGCCTGGGAACAAAGAAAATCCTATAAATCCCAAGGCCCAGCCCCAGGATGACCACCAGAACCACGATAAGAACCAAACTATTTCTTGCTTTCTTCCTCACTTACCTCACTCCATTCGGCAGAACGCAGATGCAAACGGATTTGAGCGGATTCATACGGACTTACTTCTGACTATACGGATATATTCTAACTTGGGAACACCGAAGTTTGCTAAGAGACCAACCTCGTAAGGTGCAGCCTTTAATTGAGAAATTAATTGCTCCCGAAAGACCTTGGGCAGTCGTTCTACTGCCTTTAATTCTACAATGACTTTATTATCGATTACTAAATCCAATCGGAAATGACCTATTTCTTCACCTTCATATTTGACCTTAACTTCCTTTTGGGTAATATAGGGAATATTTTCTTTCTTAAGTTCCATCTCTATTGCCCGCTGATAGATCTTTTCTGGGAACCCACAACCAAGACTTTTGTGTACTTTGAATAATATCCCAATAATCTTATAGGTTAATTCTCTATGGAGTAACTTATCCGTCTGCATCCGCATTCATCCGTCTGAATCCATTTTCTACTTACTTAATCTTTGGGCAACCTCTTTTCTCAAGGAAGGGTGCTCTGAGATAATCTCGATGACCACATTCCCCTTCCTCAGGTAAGTATGCTCCTGGCACCTTTCTTCTAAGATAGTAAGGAGTCTTTTAGCTTCCTTTTGATTGGCACATTCTAAGTAGTTTATCTTGGGGCTTTCTGCTGCCAGGGCCTGGCTCATCCCCCTCTTTATCCTAATCTTGGAATCCCCTTCTAAACTCTTTAAGTATTCCCTGTCCAGTTCCCTGGTCTCCAGGGTGCGCCAGTCTGCCTGGGCTAACTTTACTTCCTCTATAGTATAGATATTCCTCCAGTCATTGGAGAAAAAGTTAACCGCTTTTTCTTTTCTCAGGCTAAGGTGAATAGTTGATATAATTAAGGCAAGGAGCAGGCAAGCAGAAGTAATAACCAATCTCTTTCTGAAGAATAGTCTCCTCTTTCCATTCTTCAGAATCTCTCTGGTCTCTTTCAAGGAGGGCTTTTCAGAGATTCCTCTAATCTTATTTAGCCGGGTAATGATCTCTTTCTCATCATATAGCTTATGGCCACCTGGGGTGACTTTAGCGGGCTTAAGCAGTCCTTGGTCAGTATAATATCTAATAGTAGAGGGTTTCACCCCGGCCCTCTTCGCCATCTCTGTTATCTTCAATAACTTGGACATTTTTACCTCTTTCTTACTCTAAATACAGCATAACATAGAAAAACCGCTTTGTCAAGTAAAAAAATAAAACCTGCAGTTCACTGCAGGTTTGGGTCTTTTACTCATTTCCAGTGTGCGATCGTTCACTCCATTTGTGCACTCTGTTTTTTGCGTTTTTTAGTTTAATTTTGCGATTTTGCGGTTGCCGCTTGCTCCAGCCCCTTCTTTGCTTCTTCTGATTCTGGATTTAACATAAGGGTCTTCTGGAATTCCCAGGCTGCTTTTTCCTGCTGACCCCAGGAAAGAAGGGCTCGGGCGTACCTGAGGTGGGCTTTCTCTGCCTCCCGGTATTTCCTCTTGGCTTCCTCTATATTTCCTCGTTTCTCGTATATCTGGCCCAGATAGAAGCGGGGTTCACCGTAAAAGGGGTGGAGGGCGACTGCTTTTTTGAGTTCGCCCTCTGCCCGAGCATCTTTGCCAATAAGATTAAAGACGATGCCTAAGTTGGTGCGGGCGTAGACGTGATAGGGGTCTATGGCCAGGGCTTCGCGGTATTCAACTATTGCCTTATCATATTCTTTGCTCTTTCCATAGGCATTCCCCAGGGCATAGTGTATCTGGGGGTTTCTGGGGTCTATTTCAACCGCTTTTTTGAAGAGGACTAATCCTTTATTCCATTCCTGGTGTTGGGTATATCTCCTTCCCTTCTGATAATAGGCATCTGCTATAAAGGGCTTGATGCTGCAGGCATAGAATAGGATGGCAAAGAGAAGCACTAAACTTACTACTATGGAATAACTGGACTTCCTGCGGCTTACCAGGGGGGCCTTCTCTTGGCCAATTATGGTCAAGGCAAGGATGGTCCAGAACATCAGGTTGGAGACCGGGCGATGGAGATTGAAACTGAAGAAGGATTGGATCAGGGTGGCTAAGACGGCCGCCAGGAAAGCCGCCATTAAGGTCCTCTGGTATCCCATTTCACTTCTGAGCCTCTGGAAGCCCCTCCGGAAGTAAGCGATGATAAGCCAGAGAAAGGCCAAGAGGCCGAATATTCCCGTCTCGGCCCAGATGTGGAGATAATCGTTATGGGATTCGGCAATCCTCTGCATGGGGAGTATCTCATGGAACTGGGGCAGGAGATATCTGGGCAGGACAAAGTAGAGGTTCCCTATCCCGGAGCCTAAGATGGGACGAGCCCGGATCATAAGGAGGGTGGTCTTCCAGTTTATTATCCTGGCCGGCACCCTTCTAAACAACTCCTGCTGCTGAGTAGTGAGAATAAGATAAGAGACGAGGATAACAAAGACTAAGAGAGGGATGACCCACTTTGCCGGTATCTTTAGCCGGGGCAGGGGCAGGATAAAGCCTAAGAGTATCAGAGAGACGAGGAAACCGAGCCAGGCTCCCCGGGAGAAGATTAAGAAGAGGCAGAAGAGGAGGATGGCAGAAATTAGGGCAGAGAGGGTCTTTTTGACCTTACTGTTGGCAAAGAGGGAAAGAATAATGGAGAGCGGGAGAACGGTGATGAGATATTGGGCAATATAATTGGGATTCCCTAAGAAGGAGAAGATTTCCGGAGGCCTCTCTCCCCTGGTCACCAGAACCCCCAATCCCCAATTCTCAAGTATTCCTTCCATAGAGACCAGGGTAGCGGCCAGGAAGACCGGAATGAGGATTCTTTCTACCTGCCTGGGGGTTTTGAGGTTATTGACTATTAAGTAAAAGAGAAGAATATAGGTTAGAAGGGTAAATAACTCCTGTAGACCAACAGCGAAGTGAAAGGCGTTAATTAAAGAAAGCAGACTAAAGAAGAAAAGAAAGAGAATGGGGAGGTCAAGAGGTGTCCTTACTAATCTAATCTCCTTCTCCAAAATCATCTTTACTATCCAGACAAGTAAAAGGATGAGAAGGATTCCCTGGGTTACTAAGACCTTGAAGAGCAAGAAGCCGGTCCGGGCATAGCTATTCATGGCCAGGGGCACCATAAAGAGCAAAAGCCAGAGCCCTGTTTCAATTATGCTCTCACACCATTTAGAAGATTTTTCCATTCTTTCTCCTACCTTGTTAAGTTTTGGTATAACTTCAGGACCCTCTGGGCCATTAATTCCTTGGTGAACTCCTTCTCCGCCCTCTCTCTGGCATACTGACCGTATTTCTCTCGTAAATCTGGAGACTTGAGAAGTCTATTTATTGCCCCAACTAATGCCCTGCTATCCCTAGGAGGAACTATGAGGCCAGTCTTCTCGTGAAGATTGACAAAGGGAACCCCGGTAGGAAGGTTGGTGCTTACTACTGGTTTTCCGGAGGCAAAGGCTTCTAACTGAACGATGCCCAGGGCTTCATTGTTTGAAATAGATGGTAGGACCAATAGATGGCAGGTATGGTAATGGGCTATCAAATCCCTTCTATCAACCTCCCCTGTCCAGATAATCTTATTTTCTACACCCAATTTCTCAGCAAGTTTTTTTAATTTTGCCTTTAGGGGTCCTTTACCAATTATTAAAAGATTGGCCTCAATTTTTTCCATGGCCTCAATCAGATATCTCAATCCCTTATAAGAAATTAGTCTTCCCACAAATAGGATTAGTGGTTTCTTATACTTCCCCTTAATCTCCTGAGCCCTTTTTGCTATCTCTGGGGTTAGTCTAAATTCCTCTAAGTCTATACCAAGGGGGACGACCTTGCATTTATCCTGAAATTTTTTGAGAACTAGCGAATTGTCTTTTAAATTTGGCGAGGAAGTAACAATACAATCTACTCTTTTCAAGAATTTCATCAGGAAAGGTCTATAGAATATTTTAGACAAACGCTGCCTTATAATATCGCTGTGATAGGTAACCACCACCCTCCCCTTTGGCGGCATAAGTAAATAAGAGATGACTGCTACGGGGAAAGGTAGATGGAAGTGAAGGATATCACAATTCATTCGCTTCAACCATAAGGGAAAAGAGAAGGCTAAGGGAAGGGAAAATAGCCTACCGAGGCTGGCTATCCTGATGATCTCTAAGTTCTTCTCCTTTTTAATTTCAGTTCTTAATCTGGTATTGGCAACCAAAACTTTAGTTTCTATTCTATTCTTTAATTCATTTGCTAAAAGATAGAGGTGATTCTCCACCCCCCCAATGACCGGGGGATATAGTTTGCTAACTTGCAAGACTTTCATAAACTTTCAAGGTATCCTGGGCTGCTCTTTTCCAGGAAAAGTGCCTGGCTCTTTCCAATCCTTTCCTTTTAAGTTTCTTCCTTAAATCTTCACTGGTCAAGACCGCTTTTATCTTCTCCACCCATTTATTGGTATCATTGGGATCGATTAAGAGGGCCGCATCTCCTAAGACTTCAGGAAGGGATGAGGTGTTGGAGGAAATGACCGGTGTGCCGCAGGCCATGGCCTCCAAAGGAGGAAGACCAAAGCCCTCATATAAAGAGGGAAAGAGAAAGATTTGAGCAGCATTATATAAAAGAACTAAATCTTCATCACTTACTTCCCCCAGAGAGAGTACCTCCTCTACTAAGTCCAATTTCTTAGCAGCCTCTTCTACCTGAGTAAAACGAGGGTCTTTCTTCCCCACAATGACTAACTGGATGTCAAAATCCATCTTTCCCCTTAGAATCCCAAGGACTTTAATTAAACTTACCAGATTCTTGTGTGGCTTTCTAAGGCCAACATATAATAGAAAATTTTTTGTGCTATTAAATTTCTTCTTAATTGCTTCCAGTGATTCTGTATCATTCACAGGCTTAAATCGTTCAGAAACTCCTCCATAGATTACCTCTATCTTCCCTTCGAGAATTTTGAAGAACTTGAGAAGGTCTTTTTTAGTATTCTTCGAGTCCACGATAATCTTCCCTGCCTTCTTCGCCGCTTGAGAGTTCATAAAGCGATAATAAAGTCTTGATAGCCGGGAGGAGCGCGCCTTGGGAAAGATTGAAGGAATGAGGTCATGAATAGTTACTACTTTCTTGACCGGAGAAAAGAGGGGCAGGTTAAAGTGCGGGGTATGAAAAGTATCTAGCCTATTCCTCTTTATCTCAATGGGTAGTGATAACTGTTCCCTCGGGGAAAAGAGGGAGGCTCTCACTACTTGAAAATTGAAGTTTTCCTGGTTGATTTTACAGATCCCCAAATCGTTTTCCTTAACGAAGAGAATATACTGATTCTTCCTATCGATTCTGGCTAAATTCTCTATCAAATTCTGAATATATTTTCCTATTCCGGAATATCTTAACATCCGGGCATCTATTCCAATGAGCATCTGCGAAGAACCTCCCGATCGGTGATTAACCCTTTCTCCCCCTCTTTTCTCTTTCTCATGACGAGCCTTAATTTACCCAAGGCGCGGAATAATCCCTTAACAAAATAGAATCTGCCTATACAGAGAGCAACTATTACTAAGGCAGGGAGAAATATTATATGTTGGAAAAGGAGCCATTTATCTCGAACATCTTTCCACATAAAGAAAAAATGGCTTTTGCGAGATGCAATGAGGATTTCATCCATTCCATATTCTTCAAGGCTGGTACCCAGATGTTTGTGATAGACTATGCTTTTTGGTTCAAAGATAGTCCTCCAGTTTCTCTTCCAAGCACGGTAACAGAGCTCGCAGTCTTCCCAGTACCACAATCCAATCTCTTCGTCAAATCCCTTCAGTTCTAAAAATTTGGACTTATCATAAGCTGCTGCTCCTCCACAAGCATAGAGAGTATTTACTGCTTTATTGCTATCTTCAAATTTTATCTTCAAAAAGCCAAAAAGGAATCTACCAGTGGCCTTACCAAAATCAAGTGTCTTCCTATCCCAGCGTAACATTCTGGCACCTACCGCAAAGATATCTTTATCAGAAAAATGTTCTACTAAGGGCTTAATAAAGTCTTCTTTGACCATAGTGTCGTTATTTAGACCAATGACGATTCTGTTCTTACTCCCTCTAATTCCTCTATTCATCCCTTTGGAGAAGCCCCGGTTCTCCGGTAAAGAAATTATTCTAACCTGAGGGAAGGTGGATCGAAGATAATCTATGCTCTTATCCTTGCTTCCATTATCTACCACGATAATTTCACAATCTCCTGGATAATTACGGGCGGCTTTAATTACCGACGGGATGCATTTCTTTAAAAGTTCCCGTCCTTCCCAATTCGGGATGACGATGCTCACTTTTTGCATAAGTAATTTCCCTCTAAGTTCTTATGTACTTTTTCTCGCTTGACATCCCTTACGATTTTTTCACCTGTAATTTATCGATAAATTCCAAGACAGAGTGAGGTTCGTTTCTCAAGACGGTCTTAAGTCTTTTCTTAACCTGAGGTAGTTCAAAGCATAATTTATTAGAGTTCAACTCCTTTAAGTAAAAATAGATGTGGTAGTATTCTTTCTTTGCACTAATGAGATAGAGTCGCTTATACATATCACAGAGGGTATCAAGATCATAGAGTGGTGAATACTTTAACTGATCGTAATGTGGCTGTTCACCATAGGAGTATTTAAAAATCTCCGGATCAGGTATCTTTTTCTTCTTTTGAATCTTAATTCTTCTAAAGAATAGCCTAGGAATATCGAGCAGACTGAATACTAATATCTGGAAACTGGATATTCTATGCCTTTTTTCAAAAAGGATATTAGACAAGTGAAGGCGCCATCTTTTGTAATATATCTTAGCGATATTTTTCTTTCCAAAGTTTTTAAAAACTGTCCGTAAGAGGTTACGCTCAATTAATCTATATTTCACACCATATGGTTTTGTCCTCCAGGATGCTGCGTGGACGTGATAGATAACCGCTTTAGGAGCAGCTAAGAACCTATATCCTAATAGGTTGGCCCTGATGCACCAATCAACATCTTCATAATAAGAGAAGAAGCTCTCATCAATTACCCCCACCTCCTCTTTTTTAAAAGCCTTCTTTCTAATGAGTGCTGCCCCGAAACAGGCCCCAAAGATATGTTCCATCTCATCATACTGGCCAATGTCCAACTGGCCGATGCCCAGATTGAAGGCAGAAGCATCAGAGTCGATGCAGTTACCGATACTGTCTATGATACTTTTCTCTTCAGCAAAAAGCATCTTTGGTGCTACGCCAACAACATGTGGTTTATCTTGAATAACCTTCACCATCTCTTCCATGGCTCTCTTCTCAACCTGGGTATCAGGATTCAATAAAAATAGATATTCTCCTTGAGCATGTTTAACTCCATAATTGATCCCTGCGGGAAAACCTAAATTTTTGGCTAATTCCCATACCTTCACTTCAGGAAAGTTCCTTTTAACATAATCAACAGAGCCATTGGTTGATCCATTATCTACCATAATAATTTCAATATTGGGGTAGTCTTGGTTTCTTAGTGACGTGAACAGTTTAATCAATAGGTCAAAGGGGGTATTATAATTGACAATTAATACTGTGATTAACGGCCTCTTTTTCAATTGAGCATCTCCTCTACTAAGCGATGGTATTTTTCGATGGCCTCTGCCCAACTGAAACGGGCAGCCTGCTTCAAGGCGTTCCTCCCCATTCGATTTCTCAATTTTTCATTCCGGGCAAGAGTTAATATGGAGTCAATAAAATCATCTGGAGAGTCGATTAGAAATCCGCTTTTCTCGTCGGCTACCACCTCAGGGTGGGCACCGATCTTATAGGCCACCACTGGTTTACCAAAGTATTGGGCCTCTAAGAGCGGAAGGTCAAATCCCTCCCATTGGGAAGCAGTAACATAGATGTCGCAAGCTGAATAAAGCAGGCCCATCTTTCCCACCGGCACCTTGAGATAGGCAAGGATTCCCTCTCTTTTCAGCCACTCCTCATCCTGGGCATCTCCATAGCCAGCCAAAAGCAGTTTAATTCGCTGGTCTTTCTTCCTGAGTTTTTTATACATTTCTACTAACTTTGCTGTTCCCTTATAGGGCTGTTCTTTAGGATTAATCCGGCCAACATATAAAAGCAGAATATTTTCTTTAGAAATTTCTAACGAGCAGCGAAAATTTTGGATAGATGCTGATTTAAGGTCAGTGGCATAGTGGTCGGCACCGTTATAGATAACCCGGGTCTTCTTCTGAATATTCTGGGGCAGAAGGGACTTTAAATAATGGGAAATAGCAATGACTCTATCAGCAAACCGATAATAGAGATACTTCTGACTACCGTCCGTATAGCAAAAGTTTAGCTTCTTCTTCAAAGGAAAGCCGAGCGTTGAACAGGTGCCATAGCAGACAGCGATACAGGGAGGGCTGAGAAAGACTAGAAAGGGAAAGAAGGGAAAACTTTCAATGAAGAAGAGGTCTATCTTTTCCTTCTTGAGATACTTCAACCAGCGCAGGGCACTTAGCTCGAAAAGAGGCGCTGTGCTATATGCCGGAGTAGGAATTAACCTCAATTTATATCCCTCATTATTATATGTCCCATCAGAAATACTGGTATATACTGTCACATGGTATCCTTTCTTAACTAACCCTTTAGCTACATTGTGGATTACAAGATCAACCCCAAACCCCAATATCATCCTTTCTGTGATAAAACCGATTCTATTTTTCATGTAATAGCTTTTGCTTAGGCAAATGTCGTATAAGCCAGGGCCGGAGATTTTGTTCAATAAGCTGATGCCCTTTCTTTGTTAGATGTCCATCATCCTCTATGATGATTTCATATGGATTGTTAGTTCCGCAATTTATTGCAGTGAGAGCTAAGTTAAGAAATGGTAGCTCTGATTCTCGCGCCCATGCAGAAATTTTACTATCCAGGGTTAAGGCATGTATCTTATGCGCCTCATGCCTTCCCGGAATTAATAAACTCTTACTAAGGTTTGCAATGAGTACTCCCGTTCCCCTTTTCTGAAATGCTTTTACTGTATAATCCAAATACCTTCGAGACATATGCCACTCTGTCTCGAACATACTAGGTGCAACCAGATATGGTGATATGCTATTCAATGCTTTCTGGCATTCATCGGGTGAAAAATTTTGTTTATTATTCCAGATAATTTTTTCAAGCTGTGATTTATGGATTTTTTTCCAGGCACCTCGTAATAGACAATGTATTCGTGATGAATACAAGACGTTTTTTCTTTTCTTCCGTCCAAAAAGCAATCGTTCTTCGTCATTTAGAAAGGGGAGGTTAAAATAGTCTGATTCTCTAACCCTATCCTCATAAATATCATTTTCATAAATCATTATTAATACCGCATCGGGTTCCAACGATAAGTATCGATTAATATTAGAAGCATAAGTAATGGGACTTCCACCTTGTACGCCGACATTTATTATTTCCCACCCACTTTCCCGCAGATTTTGATCTAACAAAAATGAAAATGTATCAGCATAATTACATCCGTGTCCCTCCACAAAAGAATCACCTATGAACAATAGTCGGAAGGTGGTATTATCCTTTTTAGGCACCTCTGGTCCGCGGAAGCCAAGAGAATTGATTTTATATTCAACTTTATAATTGGAGCGTAATTGGAAATAATATGAATTCGGGATGTGAAATATAATATACGGCCGCCTATACAATATGTATGGATTGTACTTATACGGATCGATCACCCTTGGCGTTGGTGGTTTAATGGAGGGTGGTTCATCCATGAATAATCGTAATATTACCTCAGAACCTGCTGTAATGATGATTCCTGTAGTCAAGAGCATCAATAAATAAAAAATACTTTTCTTCATCTGTTTTCTAAAATCAACCGATTCTATTTTTCATGTAATAACTGGGCGGACTTGCCAAAAGTTAGCTTCTTTGTTACCCGTGGTAATTTCTTCAATAAATCATCTTCTGTAAAATATTTGGTTGAGTAGCCGGGATCGGGCATCCTGGTCCGGACAAATAAAATCTCATCTACCTCAATTTCGTCAGCATACCTTTGGGCCTCGATTATTTCTTCATCACTATCATTCCACTCAAATAATATGTACTTCCATACCACTTGAGGAGTATTCATTCTCTTTAATTTTTTATAGGAGACGATATGGCGCATAAAATTCAGGGCCTTCTGTAAGTCACCACCTTTGCGATATCTTTCATAACTTGACTGTCGGGCTCCATCTACCGAAGCAATAATTTTATCCAAACCAGATTCTACGATTTCCTCATTGAATTTAAAATTTGCATGGGTAACTACAACTATCGGACAATCGTATTTTCCTTTGGCATACCGTATCATCTCAAATATATCCTTGTTCATTAATGGTTCTCCCCTGCCTTCCAAGTCAATCCAGCCTATAGTAATTTGACTGTTATGTAAGTCGTCGATGATTTTCTTAAACATCTCCTTAGGCATATTATAGGGAGGGCTTTTTGTCTCTTTCCTCTTAAAGGGCGAATAATTGATGCTTCTTCGAAAACTTTCTGAACCAGCGCAGCTTGGACAATCCAGGTTACAGAGAAAGGATGGTTCGATTTGGAGACAGTCTACCCTTTGAGTTCTCAAGCGAGCATCAGAGATTGTGGTGGGCGATCCCTTTAATTCCGGTAACAAGTACTCCTTTATCTTTTTTAAATAGTAGCGAGGATTTCCTTTTACTTTTTTCCAATAGAGATAGGGGTGCTCTCTTATTTTTTTCAGGTAAGATGCTAACCTTTTTGGGGAAGGGTTTGTAATCTCTTCCCCAGGTACAAACATGGCGCAGGCGGGACAGACATTAGGAAAAGGTAGTTCATTATTTAATAGTTTATATCTAATACCTATAAAAGGTGGCCCATTTATAACATCTCTTACAATGTTATAAAAATGTAATTGGCCCGGACCTAACCTATAAAGAATTATCCACTCGCCCAAGTCGCAATAACAGGGTATTTCCCCATTTGCCTTAATATAAAGATAATTCTTTGCCCGGCAATCCATCATCTATTCCTTAGAAGTTGTTTCTTAATCTTATCCTCCAAATATTTAATATACTTATTTAAATCTTTAATTCCTAAAGGTATTAATTTTTTCTTCGTTAATCTCCACTCATTGGACTCTGAATCCACCAGTACCCGAACCGTTAAATATTCTTCTGGCCAGTTTTTTATAGGTCTGGCCTCTCCACCAGGTCTGTTGGATGTTTTTCTTTCTATTTAACATCTTCTCTACCGCTCGGCATACTTTCTCAACGAAAATTTGGGTCTTATTTACCCGAAAACTAAAAGCAGGTATTATTACCTAATAGTTCACCGTTTCCATCTTACAATCTCTTTTCTTCATAAGTAACGAAGGGCATTTAAAATGGGCTCCCATTTACCTGACAGGACATAATCATACTCATTCGAGCACGGAACTGTGCAGAGACAATTTTGTTCCGGCAATTTAATGTCTAATAGTGCGTTTTTAACCATTCCTCCTACACAGTTAGAGGTTTGCATTTTATCCATCAATGCAAAACAGGGATAGAGATCTCCATTTACATCAATGTTACAATAGTTTCTTCCTGCAAAACACTTTTTTGCTTTATATTTTGTAGATATAGAATTCCCCCGATATAAAAATTCTTTATAATCCGGCCAAGATAATAGATAACGCAAGTAAGTCTTTGAATTGACAATTGGATATCTCTCCCTTTTTTTCTCTATAAGCTTCTGGATAGCAGCGCGATATTCTTGATGAGAGGCAAAAAGAAAATCTTCTATTTTTCCCGATCTTGAATTGTTCTGTGCCGTTTGAAAAAGAGCGGCCAGTCCATATTCTTTTGCTTTTTCCAGAATAAAATCAATCTGATCTATGTTATACTTGGTTAATACGGTTGAACTCCAAACGGAAATTTTGTGTTCTCTAAGTATCCGGATGGCAGATATTGCTCTTTCATAGGAATCCTTTCCTCTTAGCCAATCGTGAATCTCTTTTTTTCCATCAAGGCTTAACATCACTTTATCCAAATATTTCAACTCTTCAATCTTCTGGGCAACATACCAACCATTGGAGAAAAGAGAAGTATATAATCCTTTTTCTTTGCAATGCTCGATAATCTCTCTAATATCAGAACGCAAAAGAGGTTCCCCCCCGCCTATACTTATGCGGCGTGTCCCTAAGAGTTGTAATTCGTCAATTATACGAAAGATTTCCTGGGTGGATAATTCCTTCTCTATCCTTGGGGGTATTTGACAGTAGCGACACTTGAGATTACAACGATTAGTAACCATTATGGTTACTGTGATAGGGATTCTCCTCTTAAAGACCCGGACTTTCACAATATTTAATCCGCCCAATAGTATATCCCGGCAACGCAACAACTGTTTCCCCTCCCTATAGCAACTTTCTCAAAATAAGGCAAGATATTTATTAAGTTTTCGAATGTTGGCATTTCCATGCCTAAGTAATTCCTTGGAAATTTTTTATCAAGACTGTTAAGAAAATAGGCTGTCGGTTTTTACTCATACATTTTCTATTTTTTACTCTAAACTCTGAATCCACCAGTACCCGAACCGTTAAATATCCCTCTGGCCAGTTTTTTATAAGCCTTGTCTCGCCACCAGGTCTCTTGGATATTCTTCTTTCTGTTTAACATCTTCTCTATTGCTCGAGATATTTCTTCAATCGGGATATCTTTTACACAATCCTTTCCTAGAACACAGGTATGCATATGACAGGGGACATCGCAGCAGGAATCACTCTGGATGCAGATATAGTTACTACCCGTGGGGCCTGTCGTTGGAGGACTGGTGGGACCGAATAGGGCAACTACCGGAAGAGCAAGCGCAGTGGCCATATGCATTGGTCCAGAGTCCGGGCAGACCAATAAGTCTGATTTTTCCATTAAGGCCGCTGTCTCTTTCAGGCTTAGTCTCCCTTGAAGGTGGATGACTTTCCTATTTTCAATAGTCACATCATTTTCAGCACCAATTTGGAAGAACTTAGCCTGATATTTTTTCTTGATGCTTTTGGTCAATAAGTCATACTTTCTATAGTCCCAGTCTTTCAGATTCCACCCCGCAGTGGTATGGAGTAGAATTATCTTTTCTTTGTCCTTTATATGCCTTCTCAAAAGGTTATCTATTTTTCTTCTATTCTCCTGGCTTATGGGAATATAGGTTCTTTCTCTTTTAATCTTAACATTTGCTAAATCAGCATATAACTCGCTTAGATGATAATCTGTTCCCCAATGACCATAGGGTAGATCCAGGATCTGTAGTTGATAGACCTTATCCCAATCTTCCCTTCTTAAGAGTTCTAAGGTGATACTGTGATAGTAGTTTAATTCACCATGGAATTCTCTTCTATCGTAGTTCCGGCATAAGACAATTCTGTCCAGATAGGGATTTCCCTCAATGATATCTCTATAGGCCTCGCTGGTAGCAAAGGTAATCTCTGCCTCGGGATACTTCTTTCTCAGGGCCTCAATGATGGGGGTCACCTTGACCACATCCCCTAAGGTAACAAGTTTTACCAATAGGATTTTCTGGCGCGTTGCTCCTCTGGGGAAATGGGAGATGAGATAACGGGAGAACCACTTCTTTCTCAAAAGGAGTAGATCATGAGTAGACTCTGCTTCTGAGACCGGTTTCACGGTTTCTATTTCTGGATGGTAAACTTCGGAGTAGGGGGTATAGATAACTTTCCGCCTTAGGTTTCTCACTTTAAAACATAAATCCACATCCTGTAATGTCGCCCAGTATTCTTCATCAAATCCTCCTATCTTTCTGAATAAACCCTTCCTTATCATCGTACAGGCGCCGCTGACTGCCGCGCATTGGCGAATAAAGTTGGCTTCTTTTAGGGACGCAGGCTGGTGTCTATGAGGATAGGAAAGGTTAAGCTGCCCATCCATATCTATCCCGGCATGCTCAATGGTATTATCGAGAGATAGCAGTTTACTTCCTACCACACCCACCCCCTTCTTCGGGCATTCATTCAGCATAGCCACAAGCCACTCTTTCATTGGTTGGGTAGCATTATTTAAGAACAAGAGGTAGTCTCCTCTGGCGTGTTGAGCTGCAAAGTTATTAATTTTAGAGAGATTAAACTTGTAGGAGTATTTCAATATCTTATGGCCGGAGTTTTCCATAATCTCCAAGCTTCTGGGATCAAAACTATTATTATCCACTAAGATTACCTCATAATTTTTATACTGGGTGCTTTCTCTTATGGCCTCTAAGCAGGCCTTTAATTCATCAGGGTGATTAAAGGTGGAGACGATGATGGATACTTTGGGATTCCCTTTAATGCTAAATTTTACCTTCTTCTTTCTCTCCTGGGCGAGTTCCTCCTGACGCATCCTAGCCAGATAAAGGTTAACGGCTTTATCCGTTGAATCATCTATCTCAATCTTTCCCTCATTCAACCAGATGGTTCGCTTGCATAATTTTCTAACCGCGTCCAAATTGTGAGATACGAAGACGATGGTCTTTCCTTCCTTTTTAAATTCTTCAAGCCTCTTGAGGCATTTCTTCTGGAAAGAGATATCGCCCACCGCCAGGACTTCATCGATGAGCAGGATGTCCGGGTTAACCTGGGCTGCAATGGCAAAGCCCAACCGGACATACATACCAGCAGAATAAGTTTTTATCGGGACATCGATAAAATCACCGATATCAGCAAAGGAGATGATGGAAGCAATCTTCCGGTCGATCTCTCTTTTGGATAGGCCCAGGATGGAGCCGTTAAGATAGATGTTCTCCCGACCGGTCAGGTCCTCCTGAAAACCAGCGCCCAACTCCAAAAATCCCACTGCCTTGCCCTTAACATTAATGGTTCCCCTACTCGCTTCGGTTATCCCGCATAGAAGTTTAAGGATGGTCGTCTTACCCGAGCCATTCTTCCCAATAATGCCTACCGTTTCTCCCTTTCTGATCCCGATATTTATATTCTTTAAAGCCCAGAACTCATCATAATACTTTCGTCCTCTAAGCAGCCGGGAGAGCATCTCTTTTAAAAAGATTTCTTTCTCATAATGGAGCCGATACTTCTTCCAGACATCTTTTATCTCAATAACTTTCATTGTTTGGTATCCATACACCCTAGGATGCCAGCTTTAGCGCATCCTGCATTGTCACACCAGGTCGGCAAAGATTCTCTCATATTTCCGAAAGGTAAAGAAGCCGACTATTAGAATAATAAGTGAGATGAAAAGGGAGAGGCCCAAGCTTCCTAAATCGGGCCTCGCTCCATAAAGGAGGACCTTGTGATAACCAGAGATAACCCCCACCATGGGATTTAGGTTATAGAGACTAAAGAGGTGCCTCTTTATCAGGGGCTCTCTTACCATATCCAGGGAATAGACTATGGGAGTGGCATAGAACCAGAACATAAGCAGAATCTCCATAAGATAACGGATATCCCGATAGCAGACATGGAGGCTGGAAACGATAAGAGAGAGCCCTATGGCTAAGATGAGCTGAATGAAGATGATTATGGGCAACCAGAGAGTGGCTACTGTTAAGGGAATCTTATAGATGAGAAGGAAGACAAATAAGACAACCAATGATAGAAGAAAATTGACCAGTTTGGCCAAGGTTACGGAAATGGGGATTACCTCCCGGGGAAAGTAGGTCTTTTTGATGAGGTTGGCCCGGGACACAATAGAGGTGGTGGCTTCAGATACCGAGCCGGTAAAGAATACCCAGGGAAAGAGGCCGCTCAATAAGAAGACGGGGTAATTTTCTATTCGGATTCTAAAGACCAATCTGAAGACCAGGACAAAGATCAGCATCATGGCCAAGGGACTCAAGAGCGTCCAGCCAAACCCGATCAGGGCATTCTTATAGCGCACTTTTAAGTCCTGGACGGCCAGATTGACGAGTAATTCCCTATGCTTGAAAATCTCCTTAAGTCTCTCTATCATCTCATCTTCTCTTAAGCTGCTTTAGTATTAAAAGGACGGTCTTGAACAGGATTTTCAGATCTAAGGCTAAGGAGGGGTTCTGGACGTAGTAAAGGTCATACTTTATCTTCTCCTTGCGGTCGAGATTAAATCGGGCATTCACCTGAGCCAGGCCGGTTAATCCTGGCTTGACGGAGAGTCTTATCTGGGGATATTCGTCAAGGAAGACCCCTCTCTCCGGCCTAGGACCCACCAGGCTCATTCTGCCCAGGAAAACGCTCCACAACTGAGGAATCTCATCGGCTCCTATTCTGCGCAACATCCTTCCTATCTTCGTGGCCCGGGGGTCATCCCAGGTAGCGAGAACCGGGCCACTCTTCTTCTCAGCATCTCTTACCATGGAGCGAAACTTATAGAGTAAAAATGGTTTTTTATTCTTTCCTATTCTTTCCTGCTTATAGAAGATGGGCCCTTTGGAATCAATCTTTATTGCCAAGGCAATAATCAGGATTATGGGGAAAAGAATTAATAGCATAGTAGCAGAGACCAGGATATCCAAGGCCCTCTTTAGGGTCCCATACCAACCAGAGATCTGTTCCCAGCGAAGATCGACCAAAGGAAGGCCCTCTATTCGGGTGATATTGGGTCTTCCCATAAGGATTTCATAGAGGCCGGGCTGCACCTTGAAACCTATCCTTGCCTCCTGACACTTCAGGATGATATCCAGTATTTTCTTATGCTCTGTGGAAGGAAGGGCGATGACTACCTCATCTATTCTCTTTTGGCGAATAATTTTCAGTATCTTCTGGGGATCTTTAGAGGTAGAGCTTAGGATTTCATATTTCAGATCGGGTTTCTCTTGTAATGTTTTCTGGATCGATACCACACCTTTCCCCTTTCCAATGATTAGGGCTCTCTTTTTCTTGGGCCTTATCGCTATCCGGTGAATGAACCTCCAGCCGGAGAGAAGGAGGATGTTCACCAGCCAGGAGATGAGAAATATGGTGCTGGGAAAGGCGGCCGCCCGCGCCCGATAGAGATAGGTTACTAAAACAGAGGCTACAAGAGCAATAATGGCTGCTTGAGTAGTCCGGGATAATAGATCAAGACCTGAAGCCTCTCTTCTGTCCCGATAGAGACCGAAGGAATAGAGAGAGCCTATCCAGATAATGGTGATATAGGGGGCCATTATGAGATAGGCCTCAAAGTTCCTCACGGGCAATCTTCCCTGATAGCGCAGAAGGAAAGAGAGGATAATCCCAAGATTAACTAAAATAGCATCTGATAATATAGGCGTTATTTTTTTGAGGACTTTTATCATTTGATCTCCAAGCCTCACTCCGTTCGGCAGAACGCAGATGCATACGGATTTGAGCGGATTCAGACGGACCCATTTCTAATTATCTTATCCGTTTGAATCCGTTGTCATCCGTTTGAATCTTTTCTAATAATTTATTGAAATTCCGATACTTTTCCATATTCCATTATAGCATATAAAAACAAAGAATTCAAAGAAGCCTACCTCTTAAGGATAGGCTCTTCTGGAAAGATTTAAAGAAAGAAAGACCTTCTCAAGTAAGGTAGCTTTGAGAGTTACTCTATTGGGGGATATTCAAGATTCAAAAGATTTAAGGTGGAGGGAATCTACGAAGAAGCATAATCATCTGCCCTCTGGATAGTCTCTATAGTGCCATCTGATACCTAAAACAGCAATAAAGGCAGACCATATCTCGCGAAAAGTGAGTTTGGATTCTCCTCGTCTTCTATTGATAAAAACAATAGGAACCTCTCCAAAAGAACATCCTTTTTTATACAACTGATAAGCGGTTTCACTCAAAACGATATAGCCGGTGGTATGGATTAAATTGAAATCTAATTGAGCTAAGGCCTTCTTTTTATAACAGCGGTAGCCATCGGTATAATCGCTTATTGGTATCCTGAGAACCCTTCTGACATAGAAGTTGGCTAAACGACTCAAGAGAGTCCTCTTAATGCCCCAATTGACTATTCTGCTTCCTCTAAGATAGCGAGAGCCGATGACTACATCATATTTTTCAACCATTTCAACGAGTTTAGGTAATTTCTTCGGGTCATGGGAGAAGTCAGCATCCATCTCAACGATGTAATCAACCTCCTTTTTCAGTGCCTTTTTGAAGCCCTCCAAGCAGGCTGAACCTCGCCCGGCCTTGCCTTTTCGATGGATGACCTCTATCCTGCGGTATTTTTTCATCATTTGATCAACTACTTCCCCCGTTCCATCCGGTGAATTATCATCAACGACCAAAATTTTGGTATCGAGAGGAAGCGCTAAAATCTCAGTGATTAGTCTCTCAATATTCTCTCTTTCATTATAGGTGGGGATAATGGCTATGCCTCTCATGTCTTTCTCAGGATACTATCGAAAGTCTTGATAATGGTATCCAAGTCCTCCTTTTCCAGATACTGATGGCACCCGATATAGAATCCATCCCTTCCGATGCGCTCCGCATTGGGCAGTTTTCCTTTATATTCATCCTTCAAATAACCATAGGCTGGCTGCTGGGTAGGGATGCAACCGAATAGAGGTCGGGTCTCGATCCCCTGCCTTTCCAGTTCCAGACGCAACTTCCTCCGCGATATTCTCTGAGAGTCTTTGATGACCAGGGGATAAGCGAGATAACTAACGTTTTCGTCATATTTAGGTAGTTTTAGGATTTGAGAATATCTGGCCAACTTCTCATTGAGATATTTGACGTTTTCCCTTCTCTTCTTTAAGATGGTATCCACCCTATTCAACTGGCAGATCCCCAATGCCGCCTGAAACTCCATGGCCTTAAAGTTGTAACCTATGAGATTATGGGTGAACCGGGGATCAAAATCTTCTTCGGCATCCTCTGACATCTTGGGACAATAGCCCTGGGGCCTGGTACAGACCGGACAGTCACATATCCTGCCATTGGCCTTAATCCTCCTGATCAATTTTGCTATCTCTTCATTGTTGGTTACCACCATCCCCAACTCTCCTGCCTGAATATTGTGAGCCACATAGAAGGAGAAGGTCCCCAAGAGGGAGAAGGAGCCAGTCTTCTTACCTCGATATAGGGTTCCATGCGCCTGGGCAGAATCTTCAAAGGTCACCAGATTATATTCTTTGGCAAGCCCATTAATCTCTTCCATCTCACAGGGATAGCCCATTAGATGAACCGGCAGGATTACTGAATAATTCTCAATATCTGGAGCGTTCTCTAAGAGATGCTTGATATTCTGGGGAGTAATGGAGAAAGTTTCCTCATCTATGTCCACAAAGACTGGTTGAAACCCACTCTGCACAATGGCATTAACCGTTGCCACATAGGTTAGGGGGGAGGTGATAATCTTTGTTCCCTTGCGAATTTTAAATTCTTCAATATAGGTTAAAGCATCGAGGCCGGCAATAAGAGCAGAGGTACCAGAGTTTAAGGCAACGGCATATTCCGTCCCGATGAATTTAGCAAACCTTTTCTCAAACTCATAGACCTTTTTCCCCTCGGTAATTCTTCCGGAAGTCATCACCTCATCGATGGCTTTCCTCTCTTCTTTATGAATCCTGAAATCCCCCACTGAAATCCTCTTCATCAGGGATGACCTCCTTTATATTTATTTAGCTAGGCCTGCCTTGGTTTTTTAATTCTTTCGTTCGGTTATCGCAATTATCTAAGCAAAACCCAACAATACTCCTCTGTGGCCTTGTCCCACGGACTGCGACCAAAAGTTCTGTAATTAGAGATTAGCGCCTCCCCATCAATCGCGCTACATCTGAATCGCCCACATCAAATAATACGTAATGAGTGAATTCTTGAGCAGTAAAACTCACTTCATTAGACCGTAAATTTTGAGCATACTCCTGAGCGCTATCCAATGGTCCCACAAAGTCGGAACTAAAATATTTGAAGAGGAGATCATCGCGTCCCTTCTTAGGAAAGATAAGGTAGCGGCCAGCCTGAGAGATATCTACCTGGTCGTGGTAGATATCATCGAACCTGCTCTGACAGTAAGGAATAGCGATGACTTTCTCATTGCTTTCAAAACTAATCCTATAGGCTATCCAATAATTGGCAATGGGGTTCGAGATGTTATTCTTTACCAGATAATCTGTGAGTTGCTTATCCTGGGGCCATAGGGCATGATCGGGATCTAAAGTTGGGGAGAAGTCTATGTTTCCATATAGGTTAAAGAGGATGAGAGGGATTAAACAGCCTGAAAAAATCCATTTGCTTTTGGCTCTTAGCCAGAAGAGAAAGATGGCTTGGAAGATGGGGATGGTAGTAAATAGTGGTAGAAGATAGCGGGGATGTTTGGTTAACCATCCAAACTTAGTCAGAGAAAATAACATCACTACTATTAGAAAATGGATTAGTAGCAAGTCAATCTTTCTTAAACTCCTATTCCCTGCCAATAGATCTCTCATTCTTTGATAAAAAACGAATAGAAGGGATAAGAAGAAAAAAGCCATTAATACTACTGAGATGAACCTTCTAAGAAGAGCAGTCTCTAATTCCCAGAGGGAGCCCCCAAGTATGATGGGAAAGGATATGGTAATAATCTCCCAGAGCCTTATGGGAAAGACTCTGAGCAGGGAGAGTGGTTGGCCGGCTCCCTTTTCCAGAAGGAAAGCATAGGAGGCCCAGTTATGCCTGAGATTAAAAAGGATCATGGGCATATTGCCTATTACAAATCCCAAGGCAAAGAAGAGGATGGTTCGTCTCAATAGAAATCCCTTGTCTTTGAGGAAGATGATGATGAAGACGGCTAAAATATATGAGGTCACCAGTTGGCTGGTCCAGAAGGCTACTCCACTGACCAACCCCAAGAAGAGGTATAAAACCTCCGCCCTGTAACGCTTGCTAAAAGCGATTTCACACCCGAGGAAGAGAATTAAGGTCCCCAGAGTTAGAGTCACCACATATTCGCTGCGGGCACTGACATTCCACATATTGATGAAGGGTGGACAGAAAACGGCAATTAGCATGGCCACTATACCTGATTTATTACCAGCAACTTTCTTTCCGAGTAAGTAAACCAAATAAACGAAGAGGACCGAGATGGCGAGGGGTACAATCTTAAAGGCTAAGTTTGAGACCCCAAAGAGAGCAAAGATGGGTGCCACAAGATACTGATAGGCTACTCCATTATAGGCCTGCCCAGAGAAGAAAACCGGCCAATCTCCCCGGCTGAGGATGTGCTTGACCATCAGGCCATTAATGGCCTCGTCACCATCCATATAACTGGAGTGGCTAAGGAGAAAATAGAGTCTGAATACCAAAGCCAAAAGTAGAATGGCCCCGATGAGAAGAAGGCGCTTGCGATTAGAAAGGGATATCATATGGTTTTTTAACCTCTCCTTTTAAAGTGCCAGAAAATTGCGCTACTAACAAGGATAATCAAAGTAAAGAGGCTAAGCATTAAGCCTATTCTAAACGAATGAGGAAAATAGACGAACTCTATGGTATGCTCTCCTGGCTCCAGATAAACCGCCCGCTGGATATAGTTGGCCTTGTAGATTTCCTGCTCTCTGCCATCCACGTAGACCCTCCAGCCGGGATAGTAAGTATCGGCTAAGACCAGATAGCCCTTCTCAAGTAAGGTGGCTTTGAGGGTTACTCTATTGGGGGAATATTCCATAATCTGGGGTAATGCCTCCTTTCCCCCAGAGAAGCCAGTAACTAAGGCGGGTACAGAGCTATCTTCTAAGATGACATAATTCCGGGGATTGAAGGTAGCCCGGCCTATTTCCCTAAAGATACTCTCCCTATCCGAGATGGTTTTAGTCCTATGGACCACATAGGCCCGGGGTAAGAAATCCTTATTGCGATAGATACTGACCTCTGAATCAGAAAAGGCTAAAATAAACCGCGGTTCCTCTACCTTCCAATGGGAAGGCAACAAGAGGTATTTAAGATTTAGAAGATTTAAGGTGGGGGAGAATCTACGAAGAAGCATAACCGTCTGCATTCCCCCTGGGGGTTTCCCCTGACTAAAATTGATAAACTCATTATACCATCTGATGGAATTAACATCAGAGCCTGCTACATTACCTATCCCATATATCATCCCCCGATTTAAGAGAGGCTCTTCAACAGTGAGAATCCGATAGTAATCTAAGTCATGGGCCAAAAAGTCTACTACTTCCTGAGACCAGAGATTGGCTTTTACGGGAAAAGTCACCAGATACTTCAGGCCAAAGAGCCATAGATCACTTATCACCAGAAGAAAGATTAATACCTTGGCAACTTTAATCCTGAAACTTTTTCTAACATAAGCGAGGAGAAAAAGGGTGCTAACAATCAAGAAGGCTAAAAATTTTAGGATACTTTTGGAGACCAAAGAAGAAACGGAGGTGACTACCTGGGGATTACTCAAGTCCAGGGGAAAAGTAATCTCTCTCTCTAGGGAAGCAGAACCTTCCAAGATTTTCCTCCAGAGTGAGGGATGGCTCCCTTCCCGAAGCAAAAGGAGTCCTGACGCCAATGCTAAAATGATGGTTATGGTTAGTAAAACCAAACTAAATCTTAAATAGCCTTTTCTTTGGAAAGAATTCTTTTTTAATAGCGACTGGAGGCCGAAAGCAGATAAGGTAGCCAGGGAAAAGGTAGTGAGGAAGATAAACTTAGAATTACCCCGGAAGAGATTAAAACCAGGCGCATAGGAATATAAAAACTTGAATAACGGAGTATACCTACCCAAAGCTAAAACGATGCTCAGGATAGCCAGACCAGTGAAGAAGAAGGTATACTTGTCTCTCTTAAAGATTATTGCTATCAGAATGAAGATTAAGGGAAGGACGCCCAGATAGGTACACATCTCCCAGAAATTACCTCTTCCCCAGTAAGCAAGAGCGATATTGTTACCAAAGATTTCTGGGGTGAAGAAAGTAATGAGATTTTCGGGAGGGAAAGAAAAGGAGGCGCAGAATTCATAGGGAGCGGCCTGGCGCATGGAATGTTGGACCAGTTCTAAGGTAGGAATGAGCTGTAGGGCAGATAAAAGAAGCCCGATGGCTATTAGAAGGATAAAGGCCAGGCTATGACGAACCAACAACTTTGCTCCTCTCTTTTCTCGGTAGAGGACTACCATCCGAAAGAGGAAATAGAGGAAGAGCCCGATAGTGGTATAGTAAGTACTCTGAATATGGCCGGCTAATATTTGAAGGGCCAGAATAAGGCCTGCTAAGATAATGTAAAGAAACCTATCTTCTCTGAAATACTTTTCTAAGAAAAGGAAAAGGAGAGGAATCCAGATTATGGTAGAGAGAACGTTGAGATGACCGGCATAGATATGGCAGACCTGGGTGGCAGCAAACATATAGACCAGACTGGAGATAAAGGCAGGGAACCTCTCTACTCCAAAATAGCGGATAAAATAGTAGAAGAATACACCGGAGAGGAAGAGATGGAGGATAATACTGTAATTAATGGCTAAATGGGTAGGTAGGATTAAGTAAATGAGGTTGAGGGGATAAAAGAAGGCAGATAGCATTCCCGCCATAAATGGTGTGCCTGAAAAGATATAGGGATTCCAAAGGGAAAGAATACCCCGGGCTAAGTTACGGAAGCCAAACCAGTGCCAGGCAAAGAATAAGGAACGAATATCACAATTGGGACTACCTAAAACCGCATCACGGGGACCTAAGATAATCTTTTCAAAGAAGATAATAGTAAGAAGTAATAGCATCACAAGGTAGGGAAGGTCTTTTTTATTTAAAACGAACCTCGCTAAAGTTTTTTTTCTTTTCAAGATACTTTTTCCTTTCATCTGGCCGCAATTTATATGACTTAAAACAGGAATCGCCCCCGTAGAACCTTGTTTTATTGAAATTCTGATATCTCAAGATAGCCAAACTACTTAAATTGAGAGCACGCGAGGTACTCTGTAGTTAAAGACAGAGTATACTATAAGAATCTTTTAATTAACTTTAAAATTCCCTGCTTCCAAGCAACTCTATGAGTAATACCAATTTTACCTTCCACTTCTTTATAATGTTTAAGGTACCACTTATACGATCTGATCAATGCTTCAGCATTGCTCCATTTTGAAGACCAGCCGAGTTTTTTCTCAATTTTATTGATTGAGACAAAGAAATCCCTATCTGCCGTAGCGTATATCCATTCATATAAAGGAGAAAGCCTAAGAAACTTCAGTATTCTTAGAACCCCTTTTGTTAACCGGGCTGGAGTGGCCATAACTCTTGCTCCGCTATGGGCAAAATCACAAAGGGCACCAATATCCTCTCTAACAGTAGCAAAGCATTTTGCTCCCACGTTGAATGTATCGTTGACTTTCTTTCTATTTTCAACAATAACAAGTAAAAGCGCTTCTACTAAATCCTCAACTTCCAGTAATTGGTATCTGTTTTTACCCGATCCAATTATGGGAATCCGTTTAGCACTTTGCACCCAATCGAATAATATCTGAAAAATACCCAATCTTCCAGTTCCAATAAAGGTTTGTGGTCGAATTATTGGTATACACAGCCCTTTTTCTCTATATTTCAAGCAAATCTTTTCTGCCCTGATTTTACTCTTACCATAAAGTCCTACTCCTATTAAAGGGTCATTTTCTTCAATGGGATGTTTCTCGGGGATACCGTATACTGTGGTAGAAGAGATAAATACTACTCTTTTTACTCCATTTTTTAGTGCTGCCTCCAAAACATTACCGGTTCCTTCCACATTTGTGGAAAAAATTTCTTTCCGGCTCCAAAGTGGTAAGGCAGCCGCAGCATGAATTACCACCTCACTATCTGGCATAATTTCATTTAGTAATCCAGAATTCCTGACATCTCCTCTTAGAAATTCTACTCCCTCCGGATACTCTGATTTATTAAAATCAGCAATATCCAGTAGTATTACTTTATGCTTTTCTTTAATTAGCCTATGAGCTAAGTGATACCCTAAAAAGCCAGCGCCACCCGTAATTAATATTCGCATAAATACCTTTTCTACTCAAGCTATTCTTCTTTTTGACCACTCTATAGATTCAGTATGGCAAAGAAGCCTCTTATCTGCCCCTTTAACTGCGCAAACGACCTTATAGAAAGAAGTCTTTTAATAATATATCTGGGTCGCAAATGAGATTTCAGAGAAGTTGGTCCTTTAATACTTGGGCTACCCATCGGATATCATGTTCTGACATACCCTCGTGTAATGGCAACTGAATGGCCTGTTGAAAAACCCTAGTAGCATTTGGGCAATCTCTATAGCCCAATAGGACTCCACAATCATTAGCAATCTCGTCTCTTATCCCGGCATCGATTCCGTGCATTAATAATTGTCTCCTTATCTCCGGCATCAGAGGTATCACGATATATGTCTTTCCTTCAAATAATAACGAATCTCTTTCAAAGTCTGATTAAATTCCCGCAGTAATCCGCGTCCAGAACAGCGAATGGCCAGTTCGGCATTCAAGGTATCCCAACAGTTACTGGTACAGTGGTCTACTCTCTGGCGCAATTGTGATCTGCCTTTTCATTTCAGCCCTTTCATGTTCCTTGCAATATACCACAATTAAGCCGAGAAATCAAAAAAAGCCTACCGATAATGGTAGGCTTTTTCTGCAAGATTTTGAAAAGTTTTAACTATCTCCCCTTATGATTTCCTAAGGAGCTGACTGGGCCAGTTGGGTTAACTTCGCATCGTAATAGGTAGAACCGTCAGAGGCCACATATAATACAATTGCATACAGGCCCTTATTCAGTACTAAATCCTTGTGGGTGATTTTGGGAAGATAAATCAACAACCTCCGGCCGCCATCATAGGTGAGTTCTACTCTGTCACCAGCCTGAATATCCACCTCTACCCACTCGTAATCCCGATCCTGGCCAGGCAAAATGCAAACTCTCTGTAAACTTTCAGCAGCAATGCCATCCTGGTACTCATTGGAGTTATCAAACACCTGTCCGAAAAAAACTTCTAGTCCTTGAGAACTAATGGTAGTAATCGCCCATCCACTTTCTAGTGAACTTCGGGTAGTAACGAGGTACATATCTTCCAAATCCTTAATCTTTAGGGGCTTGGTAACGAAGAATATCCGATATATCCCAAAGCCAATTGCCAGGACAACGATGAGGGCCACAATCAATCCTACCAGGGTAACTCCTCTCTTATCTCTCAACATCTTTAATCACCTCCCCTTCTATTTTTGTTATTATAACATACTCTATTTCCATTTGCAAGTATTTTTTTCTCGGTATCATTATTTTGTTATTAATTTATTACTATTAAAATATTCTTTCAATATAATGTCTGCTATATTTTTAGCTAATAACCTATTGCCTTTCTTAGTACAATGGCCAAAGTCACCACCAAAGCTATCTACAAAATAGTCCTCATAGATTGCTTGTTCTAATGCTTTTTTAAACACCCTTTCATTATCTACAAAAATAATGCCTTCTTTATTCTTAAACATTCTCTTTAACAGTTCTACACTACGTACAGGATACTGCACGCATACCAGTCTTATTCCCCTTTGGGTTACCATTTCCTTAAGTCTCTGATAGTTACGACGTGTTATGGGATTATAAGTTCCTGATCTTATTCTATTTGTTTTTTTAAGATATTCCTCCTCTAACTTGTTTTTTCCTTGTTCTTTGTAGCAGACTGCTAATCCATTATACATTTCAACATTTCCTGGGTTTATCTCTAAGGCCTTTTTAAATATTTCTTCAGCTTGATCATATTGCCCTTGGCCCTTATAGCACCATCCTAATCCAAAATATGACCCAACATTTCTTGGATTTAGCGTTATGGCTTTTTTAAACATTTCTTCGGCTTGCTCATACTTTCCCTGACTCCTATAGCACTTTCCTAAATCAAGATATACTAAATCGTTTCTTGGGTTTATCTCTATGGCTTTTTTGAGTACTTCTTCGGCTTGCTCATACTTTCCCTGGTCCCTATACCACCATCCTAACTCAATATATAGTCCTTCATCTGTTGGATTTAGCTCTATAGCTTTCTTAAACATTTCTTCGGCTTGCTCATACTTTCCTTGGTCTCCATAACACCATCCTAAATCAATATATGCCGAATCGTCTGTTGGATTTATCTCTATGGCCTTCTCATACCTCTTCTCTAACTCTTTATAGTTGCCTGATTGTATTAAATCATCTATTCGGCCATTAATCTCTTTTCTCTCTCTCGGTTTGTAAATTCCTATTTCTTTGCCCTTATTCTTAATGTGTAGCCAAAGAAGTTTTACAAATTTATATGTCCGGAACGCTTTAAAGAACAGTATGGTTTTTGAAGCAGGGATATCTTCATATGCTATAGTACCTTCTCTATCGTTTATCCCCATCATGGTAATGACCATATCAGGTTTGTGTTTGTTCAGATTATCTTCTAATTGTGCTACTATACTCCCTGTATTAATCCTAGGTATACCTTTATTTATTACACTAAATTTTATTCCTATATCTCTCTTGTCTAAGATCTCCTCAAGTTGCAAAGGGTAGGAATCCTTACCTCCCAATGCAGTGGTAGACTCGCCCAAACACATAATGCGATAGGTCCCCCTTTGCCTAATGGAGATTCTGTTTCTATGCTCCTGCAGGGATAAAAATACAAGTCCTCCAACGCGTAGTCCTATTTCCAGTAGTACTACACTTAAAAATAGTCCCAATATTATTAGAGTTATTTTCTGTTTGATGGATATTTTCTGCATCCTTACACCAAGATTATTTTACATTAAACAGATTTTCTCGGTGATAACTAATCTGTGTAATCTTGTTTTTAATCAGTGTAATCAAAGATTTCTGACTTTTTCAGAAATCTCTAAAACAAAGCATAGATAAAGGGAACTACTGCAGAGCTTTCGGTAAGAATAATCAAAGCACCCAACAGCAGTAGAAGAATGATAATGGGCACTAACCACCACTTTTTATAGACTCTTAAGAATTCCCAAAGTTCTTTAATAATTGTTAGCTTACTCATAGCAATAAAACCTCTTCATTTTGAGGCATCGGACCTTCAATAAGCAAAAAAGGGCGGAGAGCGCCACCGCCGAATGGCGGGGTCCCGCCACGGGCGGGAAAGCGCGCTGTTATTTCGACATTTTCAAAATTGTTTTTCGTAATCTCCTCTTTCCAACTTTATCTTCTTTCTTGGAATCCAATAACTATTTATATTCCTATCGAATCGTAGGTTCAAAAAGTCTTTACCAAATAATCTTGCCAATATCCCGGTTGGTGTAACCACAAGATAAAATAAAATAATCAAAATTATCCTTGTTATAAACCAACCTATACTGATACTTAAGGCCATCCATATTTTTTGAACGGGCTTCAACAAAATAGGCGCCACTAAACCTAAAAAGAGAAACGCCAGGGAAAGAATGAGAAAACAGGAATAGTAATCTTTCTTGCGAAAAAGAAACAACCCTCCTAACAGCCCTAAAACAATGCCAACCGTTATGCCAAATTGTCGCAGTTCTCTTTTCCCACTTTTGATATTTTTAATCTCTTCAATAATCATAATTTTCTTCTAATCCAACTCAAATTCCTTAAGCCAATTAATCTCTTTGTCCAATGGTTTCTGTTCTTTCTTTTCTATTAAAAAGTTGCCCAGAAGAAGATAATCCATATTGGTACGCATAAAACAGGTATAGGCGTCCTGGGGAGTGCAAACAATTGGTTCCCCCCTGACATTGAAGGAGGTATTAATAATCACCGGACAACCATATTTCTCATCAAACTTTGCTATCATCTGATGATATAAAGGATTATCGCTCTTGTTGACGGTCTGAAGTCGGGCAGAATAATCCAGGTGAGTAACCGCCGGGATACGGGAACGAACAATATTCAATCTATCAAGGCCAAAAAGCTTCTGTTCTTCATAAGAGACCGCTTTGCGAATTTCCTTCTTCACCGGAACTGCTAATAGCATATAGGGGCTTTTCCTATCTATCTCAAAGAAGTCGGATGCCTTCTCTTCTATTACGGAAGGGGCAAAGGGCCGGAAGCTTTCGCGGAATTTTATCTTAAGGTTCATTATTTCTTGCATTTTGGGAGAACGGGCATCCCCAATAATCGAACGGTTTCCTAATGCTCTTGGTCCAAACTCCATCCGTCCTTGAAACCAGCCAATTACCTTTTGGTCGGCAATCAAATCGGCAATCTTTTCAGGGATTTCTTCATCATTCAATTCAGTATAAGGTATATCATTTTTATCTAAATAGTCAGATATATAATCTTTTTCAAAATTAGGTCCTAGTAAGGAGTTCTGTTGAAAGTCCTTTCTACCATCGGTGACTCTTTTGTTCTCTAAGTACTGGTACCAAACGAATAAGGCTGCTCCCAATGCACCTCCAGCATCACTAGAGGCCGGCTGTATCCAGATGTTTTCAAAAGGGCCTTCCCGTGAAATCCTTCCATTGGCGACACAATTCAAGGCTACCCCACCAGCCAAACAGAGATTTTTTTGTTCCGTCTTTTTGTGAACATAACGAGCCATACGCAGCATCACTTCTTCCGTCACTTCCTGGATAGAACGAGCTAAATCCATATCTCGTTGGGTCAAGCAGGATTCCGGTTTTCGCGGGGAACCACCAAAAAGTTTCTCAAACCTCTTATTGACCATTCTTAATCCCGCACAGTAACCAAAATATTTCATATTTAACCGGAAAGAGCCATCCTCTTTCAAATCCATCAGCTCAGAAAGAATCAAATCCTTGTACTTTGGTTCGCCATAAGGCGCTAACCCCATCATTTTGTATTCACCTGAGTTGACTTTAAACCCGGTGTAGTAAGTAAAGGCAGAATATAAAAGACCTAAGGAATGGGGGAAACGGATCTCTGCCAGAATCTGAATACCATTATCTTTACCAACTCCATAGCTTGTGGTCGTCCATTCGCCGACTCCATCTATGGTAAGGAAAGCGGCCTCCTGAAAAGGTGAAGGAAAAAATGCAGACGCGGCGTGAGACTCGTGATGTCCGGGAAAGATAATCTTTCCCTCATAATTAAGCTCCTTCCTGATAATTTCTTTTATCCAGATTTTCTGCTTTATCCATAACGGCAGGGCTTTGATAAATGAGCGAATTCCAAGGGGTGCATAGGTCAGATAGGTCTCCAGTATTCGTGCAAACTTGATAAAGGGTTTATCGTAAAAAGCGACGAAATCTAAATCCTCGCCCCTAAGTCCACTATCTTGTAAACAGTAATTGATAGCCTGCTTTGGGAAGGAAGGGTCGTGTTTTTTACGGGTAAAACGCTCTTCTTGAGCAGCAGAAATTATCTTACCATCTTGAACCAGACAGGCAGCGCTGTCATGGTAGAATGCTGAAATTCCTAAGATGTTCATAAATCGTCTTCCCCTGATTATTATTATTCGAAATTGCTAACCTGAAAAGCACTTATTTTTTCTCATTTAATCCTTGTTTATAATATATACCATATTTTGAAAAAAATGACAACTCTGTGTGCTGGTTGACCATATAGGTAATACTGGACTACAAATCTTGTAGTAGGTTTACGGGCAGGATTTTGATGGAGTTTTATTTTCCTATATTCTGGGGAGTCATGAAGAAAAGGCAAAGGATGAGGCCTGCCTGGGATGACTAACTTGGCACTTTTAAGGTTAGGTAGTAGCGCTATAATTCCCAATTCTTTATCAAACCCGAATATCTCGTCTGAAAGGAACTCTCTCGCCCCTTGGAACCTTATAATGATACTAAAGGTTATAATTATGAGCATTGTCAGACTGATTGTTAGGATT
>SDBT01002494.1_pt1 | contig 32448 bp, 22 predicted proteins | sample 2277101 | NCBI WGS metagenome assembly SDBT01 (sample SAMN10404973, study PRJNA504765) | marine sediment metagenome | isolation source: marine sediment core GS10_PC15, 103 cmbsf | place: Arctic Ocean: Southern Knipovich Ridge | collected 2010 | reverse complement strand
AATCGCAGAGAGGCCAGATTTCTCCAGCAGTAATACTCGAAACCACCGACGGGCTGGCCCATGCTCTTGAGGTAATCGTACGAAAGCCTGGCACCCTGTCTAAAGAGGCTCGTGGTTTTGACTTTGCCGAAGGTAAGCAGTGTTTCGCCAAGGTCGAAGAGAACAGCTTTTATTTTATTGTCCGGCATAACACCCCTGTAAAAATAAGGGCATGGGTATCGGTTTGTATTCTGTGGTTTCGTCCCCCAGATTTTACTTCTTCAAAGGAGGAATATCGTCGCCAAAGGACTCGTCGATCCATCGGAACATTTCGTCATCGGATATCGCTGAAACACGATCGGCTGCGTATTCGGCATCGATTTTGTCCTTCACTTTTGTAATGCGCGGGTCATGTTTTGGTATCTCGATGTCGAATCTGGATTCGATCCAGTGCTTGATGCCTGCGGCACCGGTTTTGTCGGTGATGGCTACACTGACCGGACGATTCAGCAGTTTGTCGGTGTTGAAACAGTTGTAAATTTCTTCGTTTTTGAGCAGACCGTCGGCATGAATACCGGCCCTGGTAACGTTGAAATCTCTTCCGGCGAGCGGATAGTTATGAGGTATATCGAAGCCTAATTCTTTTCCGGCGTATCGGGCAAGCTCGGTTATTGCCGCGTAGTTGATTTTGGAATCTGTCCCCGTCAACTGAGCGTGTTCGACAACCAGCGCTTCGAGTGGCGGATTACCGGTTCTTTCACCGACACCGAATATAGAGCAATTTGCGGCACTACAACCGTAGAGCCATGCAGTAGCAGCATTGATCTGTACCTTATGGAAGTCGTTGTGGCCGTGCCATTCAAGCCATTCAGCGGGAATACCGAGCCGGCGAAGACCTTGAATCAGCTTGGGTACGCTGCGCGGAAGTGTAGCCCGTGCCCAGGGAACCGCAAATCCAAGTGTGTCACAGAGACGAATTTTAACGGTGCTTTTATATTGTTTGGCGAGTTTCATAAGCTCGGCGGCAAAGGGCAGAACGAAGCCATCGTAGTCGGCGCGTGTTACATCCTCGAAATGACATCGAGGTATCACGCCGTTATCAAGAGCGGCCTTGACTACGTCGAGATATGCACTTAGTGCCTGGGAGCGTGTTTTTCGCAGTTTCAAGAATATGTGGTAATCGCTGGCCGAGGTCAGGATACCGGTTTCGCTTAATCCCATTTGCTTGACAAGCTTGAAATCTGTCGCAACAGCCCGAATCCAGCCGGTAATTTGCGGGAATTCGTATCCTCTGGTTTTGCAAAGCTCGATCGCTTTTCTGTCACGGTTGGAGTAGAGAAAAAACTCGCACTGACGAATCAGTCCTGTACCGCCGTCGATTTCGTGCAGAAAATCAAATATTCTAAGAATCTGTTCCGGTGTATATGGAGGCCTCGACTGCTGGCCGTCGCGAAAAGTCGTATCCGTAATCCAGATTTTCTCGGGGATATCGAATTCAACAGTATCCTCTTCAAATTGGATCTTTGGGAATTCGGAATATGGAAAAGCGTCGCGGTAAAGATTGGGCCTTGAAATATCGTCCAGTTTGATACTTTTTTTTGTCATGTTATCCCCTAAATGTTGTTCTTTATCATTTAATTTTATTTGTTTAGCCGATACTTTTCTTCGTTTTTTTGATCAATTTGTTCGTTCTTTAGTTCTAACTACTAGCCGAGGTGGGATTCGAACCCACACGCCCATTACGGGCAGGGGATTTTAAGTCCCCAGCGTCTGCCATTCCGCCACTCGGCCCACTGCCAATAAACTAATGTATTTCACAAGATTTTGCAAATCGTTTCCTGCAACACACATCGCCCAAATGAGCTTAACCGTAGTGTTGACAAGGGCTTAGAGTGTTTTCTGCACATCTACCAATAACCATGAATTTACTTTAGGAGATGGTTTTTTGGGATTTTAGGGCTCTGTGCGATTACCGTTTTAACCACCACAACAAATCGGAAATCGCTTGTCGTCCCCTGGCAAAAAGGATTTGTCGGTATATTTCGGCAACGTGTGGGTCGCCGGGAGCCAGTAGTTTTGCCTGATTTATTCTCTCTGAAGCAGCAGAAAGCTTTCCCATGGCAAGATAAACCGCAGCAGAATCGGTCAGGGTCAGTAGATCCTGCGGGTTTAAATCAAGAGCGTGTGTGAAAAATTCCGCGGCATCCTCGAATTCTCCACTGGTTGCGCTGGCCAAAGCAAGATAATAGTAAGCATCAGCGTTGGAGTGGTCGATATCGACTGCTTTTAGCAAGCAGTGTGTAGCCAAATCGGGCTCATCAATAGATAAGAATATTGAACCCATTGAAACCATTACGTCGGGATCTTCGGTAGCCAGTTTCATCTCTGCGTGCAAGTGTTCGCGAGCCGACTGATGCTGATTGGTCATAGCCGCATACTGGGCGAGTCTAAAGTGTGGACCTGCAATTGAGCTGTCTTTTCGTAGTGCCTTGTCAAAGAATTCAATTGCCCGATCATAATTTGCGTTACTAAAGGCGATTTCTCCGAGATAGAAAAGTGCCATTGCCGAGTCCGGATCGAGTTCGATTATTCTGTTAAATTTTTCCTTTGCCGATTCGATATCGCCTTGTTCGAGGAGAAAGAGTCCGAAGTTGAGGATGACATCTGTATCGCCGGGATCGCTTCGCAACTCCATTAGAAAGTGCTCACGAGTTCGGTGGATGTCCCCCTGTGACCAATATGCCTGTGCAATACGGTAGTTAATCTGCGGGTGTGTCGGTTCGATTTGAGCGGTCCTTAGCCAGCAGCTTATGGCCTTTCTGAACTGACCCCGAACGAAGAGACTGTTGCCTACATTGTAAAAGCAGAGCGGACAGTTTGGATCGATCTGCTGGGCGAGATAGAACATCTGTTCGGCTTGGTCGTGGAGATCCATTTCAGTATATGTGATGATCCTGTTGCAATATGAAGGCTCGAACTTCGGATCGAACTGTTCGATTTGCTCGAAGATTTCTATCGCCTTGTCATATTGCCCTGTTCTTGTATAGTCAATAGCGAGTGAATTGAGCATCTCCAGATCGTTGGGATCGAACTGGAGCGCCGTTTCGTATTCGCAGATTGCGTCGTCAAACTTGTTTACAGCATCGAGTGTCAGTGCCTTGTTGAAATGCCAGGAGCTGTTTGCGGGATTGAGTTCAAGCGCTGTATCGAGTTCGTCGAGTGCCTGGACCATTTTTCCGTTCTCGTAATGCTCGAATGCTTTTCTTGCGTTTCGTTCAGCATCGCTGAAGCAGCCGTAATCCATTTCTTCGTACAACATAATTGCAACCTTAATAAAATTTCTCTGTAAACGGGGATAAACCCCAGTAAGATTTCGCTCATAATCGGCGATGGGCTTAGAGTTTTTTTACGAAACAGAGGCGTTTTTGTATTTCGAAAAAAATAGTTCGATTGACGCCGGCCTAACCCCTTGTCTGCAAAGGAGTTAGCGTGCCAATGGCGACTGGGCCAGCTGTCTCGGACATAAGATTGCTATGGTTTTTCTGGAAAGTAGCCCCACAAGGTCTTATAATGTAGTTCAAAGAAAAACTTATGTTACGAAACAAAATGGACTTAGGGGCAAAAGCCCAAAACCAAGTGTATAATTGTAATTGGGAGAAACAAAGGCTATGATCAAAGAGATTAAAGGCCAGATAACAGCCGGGGACGGTAGTTATGCGATTGTGGTTAGCAGGTTCAATGAATTTATAACGAGCAAGCTCGTATCCGGGACGATAGATTGTCTTAGTCGTCATGGCGCATCGCAAGATCAGATAAATGTAGTTTGGGTACCAGGTGCGTGCGAGATAACAACAGTAGCCAAGAAGTTAGCTCAAAGCGGCAAATATGTAGCGGTTATCTGTCTTGGCGCAGTTATACGCGGTCAGACGTGTCACTATGATTATGTTTGTCAGCAGGTTTGCCGTGGGATAGCCCAAATCAATTATGACTGTAATGTGCCAGCAATCTTTGGTGTGTTGACGTGCGATACGATTGAGCATGCAGTCGAAAGAGCAGGTACAAAGATGGGTAATGCCGGGGCCGATGCGGCAGTGACGGCCATGGAACAGGTCGATGTGCTCGCCCAACTACAGGATTCTTAGGTGCCGTTAACGTGGACAAAAGATCAAGAGCCAGAGTGCTGGCAATGCAGGGACTGTATCAACTCGATGTTCAGGGTAAGGTGGTGTTTGAATTTCTGGGTGCTTTTTTCATAGAAAATGAGTCGGACGATTCAGTGCGTAAACTTGCTTTTGAATTGACCAAAGGTACCTGGGACAAACTAAGTGAATGTGATGAGGTGATAGTTGATTCGACAATAAAGTGGCGTTTGTCCCGCCTTTCGCCGGTTGATAAAAGCATTTTGCGATTAGCCGTATATCAGTTGAAATATTGCGATGATATTCCACCTCGAGTGGTGATGAACGAGGCGATAGAGCTTGCCAAGGAATATAGTTCGGACAAATCGCCTTCTTTTGTTAATGGAGTGCTTGATGCCGCTTTTAGAAAGATAGCTTCTCAGAGCAAGTGAGCGGTGGACAGTGTCAATAAGGGCAGATAAGGATTATGCGAAAGATTGCTGTTCTCAACCAAAAAGGTGGTGTAGGTAAAACAACAACCGTAGCAAATACCGCAGCGGCTTTGGCGCAAAGCGGTCATCGGGTAGTAGCATTGGACCTTGATCCGCAGTCGCATCTTACAATACATCTCGGACTGGAACCAGAGACATTGGAATCCGGTTCGTACAGTGTGTTGACAGGAACCCAGAGTTTCGAAGAGGCGATAATGCTGGTTCGTCCAAATCTTTGGGTTCTGCCGGCGAATATCCACCTCGTCGGGGCCGAGAGCGAGTTGGTCAGCGTTGTAGGGCGGGAAATTATCCTTCGAGAGGCAATTGAAAAAGCTGAGGATAAATTCGACTATCTTTTAATTGATTGTCCACCTTCGTTGGGTTTGCTGACACTTAATGCTCTGGCAGCGGTAGATGAAATTTTGATACCACTTCAGCCGCATTTTCTGGCGCTGCAGGGCTTTAGCAAGCTGCTGCAGACGGTCGATCTGGTGAACAAGCGAATCAATCCGAAACTGAAGGTCAAAGGGATTTTGCTTTGCATGTATGACAGCCGTGCATCGCTGCCAGGTGAAGTCAAAGCTGATATCGAGCAATTTCTTACCGCTGCGCGAGAAACAGATTGTGCCTGGTCGAATGCGGTGGTTCTTCCCGTTAATATTCGAAGGAATATCAAGCTTGCCGAAGCACCGAGTTACGGCAAAACGATATTCGAGTATGAACAGAATTGCCACGGTGCTGAAGACTATCGCAAAGTGGCAGAATTGCTGGCAGGAAAGAAAGAAGAAACTATTGAAGAACCTGTGGAAGAACCTACCCAGGAAGCTATGGAAGTTTCAGATTTGCCTGAACCAACTTCTGTAGCACCGATTGAAATAGTTGAGATTAAACCCGTAAGTTCTGAATCCAGGGTATCTGATTTTCCCACTCAACAGGAGCCAGACTCACAGCAAGCCAACTACAAACCATTTCCGGAACAACCCGGATTATCAACACAATAACCGCTACATTTCTACCAGAAACAAGATGTCACTTGCCCAATGGAGAACTTTTACCTTGGCGGTCGTATTGGAGGGCTTCCACCAATGGTCGGACCGCCCCGTCTTTGTCTGCTTCGGGCTCTTTGCTGTTCAATTTCCTTTTCAATCTCTTCAAATCGAGGAGATTTTTTGATATCTGATGTTGCCTGTTCCTGCAAAGTCTTGACCAGATCTTTGAAGGCCTGGTCTGCCTTTCGGCGTTTGAGAGTTGCGGTGATTTTGTCCTTTACCTGGTCAAGCGGTAGAATACCGGGCTTTTCGTTGCGTAAGACTTTTGCAACTTCATATTTGCCCGAAGCAGTCTTTACCGGCCCGACTATCTGACCTGGATCCGCCTTACTTAGTTCTGCATACAATGCCACAAATCTTGATTTGATACTAATGTAAAGCCCTTCGATCACAATATCCTCATATTGATCATTGCCGATTTCCTCAAAGCTCTCTCCGGCCTTTAGCCTTTCGATTATTTTTTCAGCTTCTTCGAGGGTTCCTGCCTGAAAGTGCGCGAATTCAAGGGTGCCTCGATTTTGGGGATCTATTTGACCTCTGCGCTGGTAGTAATCGAGTACCTCCTGGTCGGTGATCTGGACAGATTCTTCGACGACTCCCTTTAATACCTGGATATATCCGCCCCTCCTCATCATTTCTGAAACAAACTTTCCCTTTGGCGTTTCTGGAATTCCTCTTTTTACAGCTTCTGCGATTAGAATCTCGTTTAGAAGCCAGGAGCGGGCGAGGTTGGCAATCTGGAAATTAGTAGGATTCAGATGCATTAAATTTACCTGGTTCATCGTTAGCTTTGAATCTCTGAAACTAACAACGACTTCCGAGTCATCTTCCGGATCAACCATGGGTGGTTGTAGCTCAACGGGGGGCTCTACCGGCTGAACCGTGGGTGCTTCCGGCTCGATGACTTTTGGCGGCTGTGGCGGTTCTTCGGCTTTTGGTGCAACTTCGACAATCGGCGGTTTTAGTTCGGGAGTTACGATTTTGGGTGCTTCGTTGTTGACGCTTTCAGGAGTTGTACAAGCTGAGAAGCTCAACAATAGTACACAAATGGCTGCGGTAAGAATAATTTTTGCGAACATATCCGGTTCCTTTCCTAAAGAATAATTCAATTATGTATCTATCGTCTGTTTCAGCCTGCAATTTTAATAGCGATTATCGGCCGCAACAAGAACTTTTTGCGGCTCGGTAACAAGAAACTTATATACTGCCGGTTCAGATGAGTTGTTCTGGATTCTCAAGATATTGTATTAGGACGGTAAGGAAGCGAGCGGCATAAGGTCCGTTAATTATTTTAGCGTCTGCAGCCAGGGTAAGGCTCATCATTTTTCTGGCGGTTGGTTTGCCGTCTCGTACAACGATGGATTTTATGACGTTGCCGACGGCTACGACGGCGCTGGTCTGGGGAGGGGCGATAGCGACAAATGAATCTATGCCGTATGCTCCGAGGTTGCTCAAGGCGATTGTCTCGCCTTCGATGTCCTGGAGTGTCAGTTTATTGCTGCGTGATTTTTCGATTAGCTGCTTTTCCAGGGTTGCGATCTCTGCGAGAGATTTGATGTCGGCTTGTTTTATTACGGGGACAACCAGACCCTGCGGAGCGTTAACGGCGAAACCAACATTGATCTGGTTAGCTATTTTTATTGCGGCATCTTCGTCGTCGAGCCGGCCTTGCAGTGTTCCGAGCATAAGTGGATATTCTTTTGCCGCCAGGGCCATGGCGCGGATTAGAAAGACGTTACTTGTTATTCTTACTCCGAGTGTTTTTTTCAGTTTGGACCGGCAACTCATCAGTTCGGTGACGTCAGCATCGGATTCAAGATAGAAGCAGGGTTTGGTCCGTTTGGACTCGAGCATTCTTTTGTTGATGAGCTTCTGGATTCTTGTAAGCGGAATCTGTTTTTTCTCCGAAGATAATTCCATTATTTTGTCATATCCTGAAAATACGTTCCTTATGGGCATTTATGCATTTTACTATTCTGTTGCAACTGATAAATCTACGATTTTTCACCTGTTTTGTCAAATTGAAGCGATGTTACAATTCAATATGAATATCAGATAAGATATTTTCGGGTGAATTTTTCTGTAGCTGCCCGCACCAGTTCCGGTGTTTTACTGATCGCTTCATCGAGCGACATATCTTCCGGCTTACAGGCGATTGCATCACGGATACAGGCTTTTTTGTATTCGGTATCTGATAACAATACCTGGCCTGCGATGACGACGACGGGTTTATTATAACGGTTGGCTGATTCGGCAACAGCAGCGACCACTTTGCCATAAAGGCTCTGGTGATCGAAGCAGCCTTCGCCCGTGATGATCCAGTCGGCGTCGGCAAGTTCCTCTTCAAGATTGCAGAAATCTATGACGGTCTTTGCGCCGGAAACAAGTTTTGCATTCATAAAGCAAATCGCTCCTGCCGAGAGACCGCCCGAGGCACCGGCCCCAGGGACATTGGCAATCTCAATCTTCAAATCCCTGCTTACAATACTGGCGAGGTTTTCAAGGCCGTTTCCCAGTTGTTCGACCATCTCTTCGGTCGCACCTTTCTGGGGACCGTAAATTCTTGCCGCACCTTCTGCACCGAGAAGCGGATTTCTTACATCGCAAAGAACTTCGACTTCCGCTCCTATTTGTTCTACCGGCGGGATTATCTTAGCGATTTGCCCCAGACCATCGCCGCCAGGAGATACTTGTTTTCCATCATGGCCAATAAATCGAAATCCTAATGCCGCCGCCGCGCCAATACCACCATCGACGGTGGCGCTTCCACCAACGGCCAACAGGATTCTTGAAGGATTGTATTCGAGCGCAGCTTTAATAAGTTCGCCTGTGCCATAAGTTGTAGTTTTCATCGGATTGTATTGCTCAGGCCTGAGTAGTTGCATACCGCTTGCAGAAGCCATTTCAATAAGTGCGGTTTTATCTTTTTCAAACCATGCAAAACCAGCATCGATGCGCATCTCGGGCAAGGGGCCGGTTACAGTCCGAGATATCCATTGGCCGTCAGATGCCTGGAGCATCGCTTGAGCAGTCCCTTCGCCCCCATCGGCCATCGGCTTTATGCAAAGTTTTACACCGGGGGTAAACTGGGCGATCGAATCGGACGTAATTTGGCAAGCCTGCGAAGCAGTGAGGCTTCCTTTAAACGAGTCAAATGCGATTACAATCTTCATAAATGATGCCAAAATACCTGAAAACTACTTAATCATGAGTCTAACTGCCGCATAACCGGGTGTCAATGCTATTAGGTGATTGCGTTAGGCAAAAGTATTTGGTAGTCTGTGTGTCAAAATCAAGTGTTTAAAATCAAGGAGATTGATTATGAAACGAGTACTTATGATTGTTCTGACGGGAATTTTTGTGGTTGGTTGTCAGGAGGAAGCTGTAATCGAAAAACCGGTAATCGAGCCCAAGCCTATTATTAATGATACGAGCGTAGGATTAGTAGGTTTCTGGAAGTTCGATGAAGTTTCGGGTACTATGGTTGCTGACTCCTCGGGCAAGGGGCACAACGGCACACTGATGGAAGAGGCAAACTTTGGCGCCGCTTCGGTAGAAGGAGCGATAGGCAAAGCGCTGGTCCTCAAGGATAATCAGTATGTTCAGATCAATGGTTATAAGGGTGTTCTTGGAACGCAGGCGCGAACGGTATGTGTCTGGATCAAGACCGAGCACACAAGCGGGAAACTTTTATCATGGGGTCTTGACGAAGGGGGCAAGCAGTTTAACTTCGCGCATTTTCGCAGAAGGATAGGCATCCTACCGAAAGGCGGTTATTACTTCATGGCCGAAAAATCGAATGACAACAAATGGCATCATATGGTAGCGGTCATCGAAGACGCGGACCCGCCGAATCTGCACGATGATGTGAGACTCTACAAGGACGGTGAATTAGCGATAATCCACGATATTGGTGTTCTGGATTTATGGCAGATTGATACAAAAAGCGGCGAAGACGTAACGATAGGTAAAGGCTATCAGGGCGCGATAGACGATGTTCGTATTTACGACCGGGCGCTGTCCGAGCAGGAAGTAAACTCACTATCGAAGATGTCAAAGCCAGACTAAGGCATCCTTCAGGGTAAGCATCTGCTGTCCTACCAGATGGATTTCATTTGCCAGATGTCAATTGATTCAACTATAGCCTTTCCTCCCGAGGCAAACAACTCTATCGAAAGATCCTGCTCGCCGGGATAGACGACTTTGGCAACGCTGGTGCGACCATAATCGGCAAAAACTTCGATTACTGATTTATCGAGAAAGATATGAAGAGTATGTGTCTTCGACTTTTCTTTTGGTTTCAGCGGCGCTATCGTACCGGCGACATCGAGTGTCTCGCCGTCACTGCTGATAACAACGGCGTTTTTTCCATCGTCTGAACGACGGACTCTCAAGCCGAACTGTTTGGCGTCTTCGGGTCTAAAGGTCACTATTATTTCCAGCGTATCTCCGCTTGCCTCCTGCAGGACGTGTCCGCTATCTTCCAAAGTCAAATTCTCGAATCTAAAATGCTTTGCCCGTAGTTTGCTCAATTCGGGTACAGGTTTTTGAAGAGGTTGATCGTCGGTATCGAGTGAGAGAACACGCGGCAGGCCCAGGCAGCCGTTCCAGCCGCGGTCGTTTTTGAAACCGCTTATCCAGCCGTACATGATACAGCGACCCGAATCGTCGAAGAATATATGCGGAGAATTTAAACCTCGATCATCGGTGACACCTTCGACATGTCCCGGTCTATGATAGACAAGCTTTCCACGCTTCTGAGGAACGAACTTAAGTGTTTCAATATCAAACGTCCCGACACAGTATGCAATAGGTCCGCTGGGGTGATAGAGAAGCACCCACTTGTTGCCCAACTTAAAGAACATGGGTACTTCCATATTCCTGGTTTTGCTCTTCGGCGATTGAAACAGCAGACCACGATAGGCCCATTTCGTAAACGTCGGGTTCTGCGCTTCGTATAAGGGGATTACGACATCATCGCCCAAATGATCGACACCGATTACCATAAACGTTCGCTGTTTGTGTTCGAAAACATAGCAATCGCCCCAGCCGTCACCGAAGCGAGGACCGCCATGATTATCAAGCGTAAGGATTGGATTCTCAGGACTTCTTTTCCATGTTATAAGCTCGTCATCGCCGATGACTGCAAGTTGTTCGCGCGGAGCACCGTCCAGGACACTTGTGTAGAAGATCATCGGCTCACCCTGTTTGTTGATGGTGACACATCCGGAATTGCAGCGGACTTCGTGCGGTAGCGGTGCCAGCGCCGCCGGTAGATGTTCCCAGTAAACGAGGTCTTTACTTCGCGCGTGTGCCCAGTGAATAGTGGACCATCGATCACCGTAAGGATTCACCTGGTAGAACACGTGATACCAGCCTTTGTACTTGAGTCCCCCGCACGGATCGTTCATCCACTGCGCAGGCGGAAGGAAATGATAGACCGGTCTGGTCCGATCAGCTTTGGCTCGCGGAGCTGCTTTTGCAAGAGCTTCCATTGCCTTAGCGATAGCAGGATCCTGTGGACCTGGACTTCCATATAGATTTGCAGAAACAAACAGGACCAATAGAGAACAACTTATGATTGTTTTGGAATTCACTGCCATTAGTCTTTAAGCTCCTTAAGTAATGTTACGGTTGAGGTTCTTTACCTTCTGCAGGGCTGAGGTTGCGAAGATCAACGGGTACAATTCTTCGTAGTACCAAAGCCGAGCGAAGTACAGTCCTATGGGCGATGGATTCAACAACGTTCCAGTCTCGGTGTTTTCAATGAGCCATGAAGTTCCTTTAAGCAGTGCCGAATCTAAAGTCTTTGTCGAGGATGCTGCACCTGCAAGGGCATCGACAGCAAGGGCAGTTTCCTCGATAGTTGAACAGATGGATTTTGCGCCGCCCCATCCACCATCGGTGTTCTGGTTGGACAGTAGCCATGTAACGGCCCTTTCCATCATCGGCGAATACTCTGATCGGAATCTTTCGGGCAAGCGGGACAAACCGGACAGCGCCCGGGCGGTTCCATAGAGCGGGTTCTCATGTTGCGGTTCATATTGATTGCCGAACCACAGGGGAATCCACGAACCATCCTGCTTTTGTGCATTTTGCAGATAAGCTAAAGCTCTGCTAATAGATTTATCAACTTGGCTTTTGAAGTCGGCAGGGAGTTCATCGAACCAGATTCCCATCGCACCGAGTGCGTGGGCGGTGATATCCGGTGCGCTTCGGTCAAAAGGAAGTGCCGTCCAGCCCCTGCAAAATGTCGGTATCCCACCATCGCGGTTTTGCAAATCGAGCAGCCATTTGATACCGGCAGTTACAGCTTCTTTAACTTCATCATCCGATGGTCCAAAATTCTTAAGAGCGATTAACGCTCCCGCGGTATCGTCGGCATCCGGAACCGCACCGGGTAAGTCTGTCCAGGCCCAGCCACCTGGTTCGGCGTTTGTGTATGGGTGGACGCAGCGATACTGTGATCCGAGCAGCCAGTCGCGGATGGTTTTTTGCTCTTGCAAGGGCAGAACATTATTGAAATCGGGATTTTCATTTAAAGCATTGATCGAGAGAGTTGTCAGCCATGTAGCAAGGTCAGTATCAATAGGCCAGCTTCCGTCATCGCGTGCGGAGTTGACCAAAAAGCGTGTTCCCTTTTGAACTACTTCGTTACGTTCCTGTTCCGACGCTGCCAGGCTCATAACTACAAAGGACGTCAGCGGGACCGCTTCGAGGAAACCACCGTTTGTCGGCTGAAGGTTCTGCAGGACATTAAGTGTTTTGCCACGTGACAGACTTCTTATGAGTCGCGAGATAGGATTGGCAGACTTGCGGTAGTGGTAGTTTACCTGTCCGATAGCTATCAGGGCTGGCAGGGCATAACTTACAACGGGAAGTTGGAGCCATTTGAAAAACTTATGTGGAAACAACGCCAATTCAAACGGCAGGGGTTTGACATGTCGCCATGCCTTCTGGCGCTCACCAAGGCGGCCCGCCAGTGCGCACATAGTTAGAATCGGAGCAGAGAAGCTTCGGTCTTTTCCGTACTGCACGTCCACCGCTTTTGCGAGTTGGTCAGGTTCAAGACCGCCGGCAAAATCGCCAAGCCACGACCGGGTTTTGGCCAATGCTTGTTTGTTGCGATCGGATCCTTCATCGATTGCCAAAGCAGAGTAGCAGAGCATAGTCGTGGCGATATTGCTGACGCTCATTACCGTATCGCCCCAGCCGCCGTCGGAGTTCTGATTCTCTGTTAGCCAGTCGAGTCCTTTCTGGATCAGGGATTCGAATTTGGTCTTGTCAACTATCGACAAAGCAAATACAGCGACGGCTGTCGAAAGCGCACTGCCGGACAATCGTCCCCGCCAATAACCCTGGGCAACGCGTGAATCGAGCAAACGCTCGGTCAGATTGGACAGCGTCTTATCGAAAGCATTTTTGTCCATAGTGGTAGTCATTCGCTTAGATGTCCCAGTGCCAGCAGTCCGTAGTACGTGTATTCGCAATCGACCGCGCGGTCAAAAACGCTACCGCAAAAACCGCCTTGCTCAGACCACATGCTGTCGAGAAAATCGAGGCACCTTTGCTTTATATTATCAGTCGAAACGCCGAGCAGACCAAGTGCGTGCAGTGCCGTTGCGGTAGAAAGCAGATCGGCTATGCCGGCCTGTTTGAGAGCAGGTGTGACGACGAAACCACCGCTTGAATCAATTTGATTGAGAAGCCACTGAGTAGTTTCATCGTTGCCCGTTATATCCAGATAGTGCTGCACCACCAACACCGCCGCGGTAGCCGGTGTCGAGCCGGTTTGTTGGCCGGGTTCGTTCGAGTATGCACCATCCTGGGTTCGTAATAATTCGATGCAGTCTGCGATTGAGCTTGTATCAGGCAATTCGATTTCGAGATCCTGGCAGGCACCGAGTGCAAGAAAGCATGAGTATGCTGTACCGTACCCGCCGTCCTGTTTTCTAAAGCTTTCAAGATTACCGGCAAGTTCGCTGCGAGTATCGGTATCAAGTATGTTATCTGAGAATTGTTCGATGTTCGCCCAGCAGCGTATGAGTGACGACAAATGTACAAGATCGAGCGAACGACCATCGCCAAATTGCCGCAGATAACCGGCTATTTGTTGTGCCGGTATTTCGACGCCAAGTGACAGCAGGGCTTCGATTCCGAATACGCTATAGTAGAGGTCGCTTTTACCCGACCTTGATTTGAAGCCGCCATCGTCGCATATCTGGTTGCCAATGAAACTGATGACCGTCTCGGTAGAATCATCAAGCAGATGCGTCGCTCTGGCCGCTGCTTTGAGCATGTCCTTGCGTATGGTCATTGCAACAACCCATCATTTCAAAATCGTTGAATATCTTACCGGCAACCCTTCGAAGTAATCCCTTGAGGTTTGCGTTCTTTAACAACGCCAGTGCTGCTATAGCCTGGGATTTGTAGGATTCGAGTGAATTAAACGCCGATCTCTCTATTTGCAATTTTGCAAATATACCCTGAAGGTCTTTTGCCACCGCGGGCATTTCTACCGAGCGGTTCCAGATTGACTCGATAAACGCCTTGTCCCGGCCTTTTGCAAATTCGTACCCAAGCGCCAGCAGAAACGAAGGACGTGTCACCGCGGGAACAGAGAAACTATCTTTCGAGTAGAAATCCTCGATGTCATCGCGAATTTGATAAGCAATCCCCAGGGCCTGGCTGTATTGTTCGAGAGGTTCGCTTAGTTCGTCGATCCGCCCCGAGAGTATCGAGCCAATTTTTAGAGCAACTTCAAATGCCGGGGCGGTTTTCTTTCGGAATATTTCGATAACCTCCGATACACTCATCGGCTTTGGTTGATGGGCCCAGGCCAATTCATTTCCCTGGCCCAGACAAAGGTCGCGATGCCCATGCACAGCGGCTTGTATTACCCCGGCTTTTAGCTCGGGTGCAATTTCCAACTCTGAAAGCAAACGGTAACCTTCACCCAACAGAAAATCACCGACGTTAAGAGCTATTCCAATACCGTACTCGACATGCAGTGTTTTTTCACCGTACCTCTCGACGTCATCATCCTCGATGTCGTCATGTATCAAAGATGCCTTGTGAAAACACTCCACCGCCATAGCGGCTTTGTGAAGTTCCTGCTCAGACAGTTGACTTTGCTCTTCGGCCAGGGCTTTGTACGCACAGACCGCCAGGAAAGGTCTCCATCGTTTGCCGGCTTTGGCCATCCATTCCAGGGCCAGTTGTTCAGTCTGGCTGTCACCGAGTGCGAAAAGCTCTTGGAGCGATTCTTTTGAGAACCAGCCATCGACCATATTTCGCAATTGGTCCAGGTTCAGGCGGCTGCCCCGGTCTTCTTTGCTCGTATAGATAGCGTCCCAGACCCAGTCAATATCTACACTTGTGTTGGCACAGCCGTCACGTAACAATGGAATTGCGATACCCGGTACGGCGCCGGCTTCCATGTATGGGAAAACACGCTCCAGTACACAAAGGCAACTGACGCCAACTACGGCTTCGATTTGTCCGGTCTCAATCAGAGACATAACAACGGGTGAGCCTTCAGCGATAAGTACAGCATAGCCAAGCTGCTCGGCGTGACTTTTGAATTTGTCGATAATGCAGCTTCCGCAATGTTCGCAGACCAGGCCAATTTCGTCGAAAGTGCCCTGACACTTGTCCTGGTCCCGAAGACATTTCGGCAGAAGGAGAAGCCGCTTGTCGTAATCGATCGCGGCAACAGTGTCTCGCCAGAGTTCACTATTAAGAAGTACCGCGGTGTAGTCTTTGTACTTCTGGCTTGAATTTGCTGCCTTTAGGATTCTCTCGCAGTGCATCTGGAGTTCATCGATAGACAGCGGGCTGACCGGTTTTTCCCGCTCAATATAACGACAAACAGCTTGGAGAATTTGACTTCGCTGCTGTTTTGTCGGCGGCACATTGTCTTGAGGCTCTCTTAACGCTCTGCTTGCGGCCTCGGCATCGTTGTGCATTCTCCTACCATCTCCTTTTAATGAGTATTTGATTTTGCGATTTGTCTGCCGACTTTTTTAAAGGTTCGCCGCCAGGAAAATACTTCGATCTTACCAAGGGCCTGCATGGCGGTTCGTTTGAACCAGGATACTCCCCCGGCTCTCTGGTTGTCCACAAAGAGACCAGGAACCCCTTTGAAGTTTATCTCATAACAGGTTCTGTATAGATCGAGGTGGTCCTCTCTCATTTTACCAAGCGTGAACCGGTAGTCGTTCTTGATTTCATCGGCAAGCACAGGTTCATAGAAGATCGGAAAGATCACCGACCTGCACGCTGCGAGTTTCTCTACCAGCTTCTTGGTTTGGCTGACATCGTCAGGTGTTTCTCCGGGCAGACCGAGAATCAAACTAAAGACCGGAAAGAATCCTGTCTTGCTCATCCGATGAGCCGCTTCGAGTACCAACTCCGACCAGTCTTCGGGCCTAAACGGTGCTATTTTACCCGGGCAGCTTGCGGCAACGAGATGTCCATTAGCACTTTCGATACCCATATTGACCCACAGGTAATCGGTTTTTTGAGTCCACGTAAGCAGCTCTCGAATTTCTCTTAACTGCCCGTCGGTCAATTGCAATATCGATGTCACGTTGCCGTGATCTATCTGCATGAAAGAGAGACCCTTTATTTTCTTCATCTGAACAAGCAGCTCGGTCAGTTTTTCAAAGTCGGGCTTTAATCCACTACCGCCGTAGCGGAAGAAGTCTTCGCTTCCACTAACGACAGTTTTAATACCGTTGGCAACATTAGTTTCTAAATCTGCCAAAATAGTATCTGCGGGAACATGACTCATTTTCTGGCTCGCCATAGTACAGAACTTACATCCTCTTCCGCATCCCCTTGAAAGCTCGACGATACCCAGCATGGACGCACCGCAAATAGGTTGAATGTGTTCTGCAGCAGTAGCGCTTTCGTTAATATGTTTATCTACGCTTTGGCCGTTTATGATTTGTGTGAAAAGATCAGGACCCAGGGATTCGAAATAACCGTCGAAAACTGTGTCAACGCCCAACTGCTGGGCTTTTTCGGGTTTGGCAGTCCACTGCCACGAACCTGCGCCTCCGGCAATTATTTTGAAATCGAATTTCTTCTTCGCCTCGCCGAGCATTTGCAGGGTTTTTCTCGTCCAGAAGCTCGAGTAAAGCTCACCGTCCCAGAAATTCGTGGTTGTTGTGTTGCTCATTCCATTACCCAGCGGATCACTGGAACTAAATCCCACAATTTTCACCCACGGTCCGAGCAGGCGAGGCAGAGCTTCGGGCGTAGTGCATACCACATCTTCGGACGTGAGATTGGCTAACTTTAGCAGAGCCGATTCGACACGCCTAAGACCAAGCGGCACAGTCCTGGCACGACCGAATTCGTCGGTCGGCACCGGTGGCGCAATAAACTTTCGCATCATAAATTGCGGGACCTGGGTAGTCTGCATGGTCGCAAAGATTCCTTCGAACAGAATCTTGTAAGTTGCGCTAAGAGTTCTGTCGGCAACAAGAATAACAGCAGGCTTTAGTTGTTTTTCACTCATTGCGGCTTGCTTTCCTTTTGCTGTCGGGTTCTTGTTGTGTCTTATTACTCTTTGCTTTTACGCTATTGGTCTTTATCTTAGCCATCTCCATCGGCGACAAAGAAGCCAGAACCTCCGAAGGAATATCGAGTTTCTCCTGCAGTTCCTTCAGAGTTGTCGGTCCCTGCTCGGCGTTCTTCGAGAATCGCTTGCGATCTTTGCTGCGATTGCGGATGGCATCGTAAACATTTCCACTGGCAAGCCTGCTCAAGTCCGGCTTGTCACCCTGATTCCGCAGCGATTCTTCTGTTACTTCATCGCCGTTGATCGGGCTATCGGCGTACTTGGGAAAAATAATCGCGCTGTGGGGACATGCTCTGGCGCAGGCAGGACAGTTTGTTTTGCAGTTTGCGGGCTTGCGGACCTCTACCCGGTCCTTTTCGGACAATTCGTAAACTCCGAAGAGACAGAAATTCAAACACTGTCGGCAGTGCTCGCAGCGGTCATAATCAATTACGGGGAACCAGGGAATCCAATGATCGGCTTTGTCTATCTGCAAATCTTCCTGTGCTCTGTTTTCTGAAGCTTGAGGTAGCGATGACAGTATCTTTTCGACACTGTCGGTTCGCATATTAAGAAACTCCACACCTTCTTGCGGCAGAGGTGCACCTCCGGCGCTGAAAAGCCATTTTATTGTGCGTGGGTAACAGGCAATGATTCTTAACGAATCCTGCTTGGCCCAGTTTTGCAGACGTTCGTCCCGCTCGGCACACAACCGGCACAAATCCGGGACAGCTTCGAACTCTTGGCCGGAACTCTGCAGCGCGGTCAATACCCGCTCTTTCACATCGTCGGATATGAACTGGTAGTAGGCACAGTTGCAGTATATTGTTTTTTTCATTTCAGGCTTATTCGGTTAACTGGATAATATGAAACCCTCCGCTATGATAGCGTAAAATGTCAAAATAGGCAACATAACTTTTAACAGTTGGCCCTAAAATCCGCTTTTATATCCAGCAACCCTGTTTACTCTGAACCCAACGTGGTTCAGGGCCCCGAATCTACGACGACATACGATATACGCAATACGCACGACGATATGTCATCCCGACCGAGCGAAGCGAGTGGAGGGATCTATTAAAACAAGCATCCGCCCACAGCGGATTCCACAGTTTTACGCTTTTCACTTTTACTTTTACGCTTCTTCTGCCATAATATCCCTCTATGAATAAGGCACTTTCACACTTACCGCAGCAAAAGCAGGAACAAATCGAACTGATAACCGGAATCATCCTCGAAAAAATCCCAGACGTACGAATGATAGTCCTTTTCGGCTCTTACGCACGAGGAGACTGGGTCGAAGACACCCACACAGAAGACAATGCAACTCACGTTTACGAGTCAGACTTCGACATACTCGTAGCAACAAAATCAAAAAAACAAGCCGAGAACATCGACATCCACACCAGGATCGAAGACGCCATAGAAGCCACCAACAAGGTCAACACTCCATACAGCATAATCTACCACAGTCTCGGCTACATAAAAGACATGCTCGCAGAGGGACATTACTTCTTCAACGACATAACAAAAGAAGGAATCGGACTATACCGAAAAAAGAGCAAGCACGGACTAAAAGCACTAAAAACTCTTATGCCCCAAAAGAGAAAAGAAATCGCACAACAACATTTCAAACAATGGTTCAAAAGCGCAAGGGGCTTTTATCGCCAGCATGAAAATGCTATCAAAATGCGCGAGTACAAAATAGCTGCCTTTGAGCTTCATCAGGCCACCGAGCGTTTTTTTAGTGCGGTCACTTTGGTCTTCATTAATTATCGTTTCCGCACGCACGAACTTGGAAAACTGGAGCACAAGGCTGTCGGCTACGATCCCAAATTCGCCGAAGTCTTCCCACGCGAAACCGCCCAGCAGCGAAAGGCCTTAAACCTGCTAAAAAAAGCATACATCGACGCACGCTACAAACCGGAGTACAAAATAACAAAAAAGCAACTCGAATACCTCGCCAAATGCGTACGAAAGTTACAACGATTAACAAAGAAGATTTGCACCGAAAAGATCGAAAGCTTTGTCTAACGTTTAAATCGGTAAGGTGGACCTTTAGGTCCACGCGTATTACTAACTTGGCGCCTTTGCGCCTTGGCGGGATAAAAATATTGTAGGATGGGCAGCAGGCTTGCCTGTGCCTTAGGTACTCGTTTGCCCATGCCGATTATAAACATTTTCCATTGTAATCGGTAATTTTGCTTTTTGATTTTTAATTTCCCATCATCCTTCTCCCAAACCCAAACCCGTCGTCCCAACGCGCTGAGCGCAGCGAAGTCCCGATTTATCGGGAGTCTTCGGCCGGGATTCTTTTACCTTTTCACTTCTATTCCAACCATCGCCCACCTATACTAACCAAACCCAAAGCCGTCGCCCCAGCAACGGAAGTATTTAGTCCCGATTTATCGGGAGTCTTTGTCCGGGGTTCTTTTTACAAAATGTTTACTTTTTCCTTTTACTTGCTTCCTCTTTCCCCAATCCCGCAAGCGCATCCTCAAGCTTCTCAACCTCATGCTCTATACCCATTTGCTTATACAATCCCAACGCCTTCTCCCAATACTCCCGCGAATGCTTCTTGTCACCACGCTCTCTATAAACCAAGCCTAAATTACAGTAATCGCTTGCCATCCCCTCTAACCGACCAAGCTTTTCCTCTATCGCCAGCGACTTCTTGTGCATCTTTTCGGCTTTATCCAACTCACCTCGCCTCCTGTAAATCAGCCCTAAATTACCGTAATCACTTGCCATCCCCTCTAAGCGACCAAGCTTTTCCTCAATATTTAGCGATTTCTCGAACATCTCTTCGGCCTTATCCAACTCACCACGATCCATGTAAATCAGCCCTAAATTACCGTACTGTCTTGCCATCCCCTCTAATCGACCAAGCTTTTGCTCTATCGCAAGCGAATTCTCGACCATCTCTTCGGCCTTATCCAACTCACCTCGATTCCAGTTATTAACACCTAAATTACCATACTGCATTGCCATCCCCTCTAATCGACCAAGCTTTTCCTCAATAGCCAGCGCCTTCTCGAACATCTCTTCGGCCTTATCCCAATCACCTCTGATATCATAAATCACACCTAAATAACCATACTGCATTGCCATCCCCTCTATCCGACCAAGCTGTTTTTCTATCGCCAGCGACTTCTCGACCATCTCTTCGGCCTTATCCAACTCACCTTGTTTCTGGTAAATCAGCCCTAAATTACCTAAGACAACCGCCTCATTTGCCGAGCCTTTCTCAACAACCCCCAGCGCCCGCTGTGATAAACTTATCACAGAATCAAACAGACCAAGCATAACCAGCGCAGGAGAGCATTCATTAACAAACGCAAGCAAAAACGCCTCGCTGCCCTCTATCACCAAAACATGTTCAGCTAAACGCATTGCAGCCAACCCGTCCGGCTTGGTCTGTTTCTCCTTAGCCTCGGCCAGCCTCTTTCGATAAAGCCCAACCGCCCACTCATGGTAAACCTTCTTATCCTTATCACAAATCTGACCTAAGACAAATTCCCCCAATATCGCATGATATATCCGCTTACCTTCACCCTCATCACGCAAAAGCCCACGCAGATAAGTATCATTCCCAAGGCGCTTGCGGCTCGTAGCCTTCAATGTACTTACTACCCCAACAACTTCGTCGGGCACTCCTACTTCCAGAACGGCGTAGGCTTCGAACAGCTTTATGGCATCGTCACCACTTGCGCATATCTGTTCCCACTGGGCCTCTGCGATTTGTTCGTCCGTAGGATCCTGTGGCAGCTTTTCGACATCACCAGTCCTTTTAACAATATCCAAAGCCGCCTGAATAGCATACGGATGTCCCTTGTAGCTTCGGATCGCTTCCTGGAGCACTTGATTCGACTGACCAACTTCTTCAGCCCGCAACCGCACTAAGTCTTCTACTTCATCTTGCTTCAGAACACCGAGCTTTTTCCCCGGAATATGAACAACATTTTTAAGCCCACGAAACACACGCCCTTTAACAATTTCATCCTCAGGCCGCTGCGCAAAAATCAGCTTGACCTTATCAGGAAGTTGTTTCGTAACTATAGCCCACGCCTCGTCACTACCGGCGCTCATAAGCTTTTCCGGATCAATAATGAATATCGCCCGCCCGTTTTTACCCATAGCCTTACTGATAATATTGAGCTTCTCGATAAATTGCTTGCGACTATCTTTACTCGGATCGCGTTTAAGACTTCCCGCCAGCCCGCGAATCGTCTCGAATACCTTGCCCGCCGCAGGGATCGCCTCAAAAATCTTATACAATGCCACCCATTGCTTTTTACCACGGTCATCTCCACCCCAGAATTTCTTCGGATTGTCCGCCGCTTCGTAAGCATCGTCAATCATAACAGCAAGCCGGGAATCTACGCTGTCTTGCTGCGTAACCTCATAGCGAACAGCCCCGCACTTAAAATCCGGATGTTCCTGTGCAATCTGGGCCAATTTATTAACTAACCACGTCTTACCCATCCCCGCCTGGCCCACCACAACAACTGCCTGCCCCTCAGGCTCAGCCAGAATATCCATAAAACGTTCTCTCTCAGCCTGCCTTCCGACAAATATCTGTTTAGCCATAATCACAACTACCTAAACCGCTCCGTTAAGCCAATTACTTCCGCAATGCCGAGCCTCGTTCACTATGGATGGTGCAATATCAAGTTGAGTTTATCCGCCTAAGGCGGACCCAACAAAGCTATAAAACCTACAACAATATTAAACCCCAAAATCCTCTAACTTTCAACAAAAAACAAAGCTTAAATCAGCAAAAAAACCTGCCTAACTAACAATTTCCTTTCCTTTATCCGTTAAATTCCATGAAAATCCCCAAAATCAGCCCAATCATCAATCGAAAAGACCCAAACCCGTCGCCCCAGCGACGGATTTATTTAGTCCCGATTTATCGGGAGTCTTCGGCCGTGGCGTAAATCCCTTGTCTCCTGACTTCTGTATTCTGTCTTCTAAACTCCTGAAGTACTAACCTACTAATTTACTGATATACTAAAAAAAGCTTGACAACAAACATAAGATTGTGTTATATTCTTATCAAACTAAATATAGGATTAAACTGATAAACAAAAAGGCGGAAAACAGACGGAAATAATAAATTGAAAATAATAACTAATAAATTGAGAGGCCCAATCTCAAAACTTCAACAATCGAGTATCAAGAATCCAGCATCGAGAATATGCAAAACGAACCCAATTACAATTTACCCATCAACCCAGGAATGTAATCCCGGCGCGCCGGGACTCATATACTCATTCACTTTTTCATGCAAAACGAACCCAATTTCAACCGTCCCCGTAGGCGATTCTGGCGTGATATATGCTAAAAATACGAAATATTACGAAATATTGCAAAATAACCCAAAATTTTACTCTCAAAAAGTGTATGTTTCTCATCACTTTTTCCACTCTTTTCCATTCTTTTTCTATTACTTTTACACGTTTTTCTGCACTTTTTGTCCTTTTTTTCAACTTTTTGACATTAACACACTTAACTCCATGTACAACAAAGACATACATAACTTTTTCTCCCCAAAATACCCTTCACAAGAGGAGTTTATCCGCCGTCTTTGTGGCGGGAAAATATGCAAAACGAACCCAATTCACCTTCAACAATCGAGCATCAAGAATCGTGCATCGAGAATTATGCAAAACGAACCCAATCTCAAAACTTCAAGAATCGAGCATCAAGAATCGAGCATCAAGAATACGCAAAACAAACCCAATTTGACAAGATCCGAACATAAGTGCTTATACAACAAGGACTTACGAAAATACCTTCAACCGGCTTTGCTGGTTTCCACAAATACCCACGGTCCCGGCGCGCCGGGAATCAATCATCAATAATCAATTGAAAGGCCCAATTTCACCCATATACTCGAACTCGGCGTCTGATTCTTATGAGGATTGCAATACCAAAGCACAGAAGTACCGCCGTGGCCGGTTCAGGGGTAGTAATCAGCAGTTGGGCATTCTCGAGTGTACCAATATCGGCATTCCAGGCATCGTAGATACTCAGATGCCATCTGCCATAGGCGTCCTGGCCATCGAATACGCTGAGCGACTCAGGTGCTCTGGGTCTGAATCTGCCTGTAAAAGGCGAATGTGCCTGTTCAATCGCAAGATCGGCTTCATCGTCAAATATTGTCCCGATGTAGTCCGCTCCTTTGAAGAACTCATTGAAATTGTAAAAATTCAATAGTACGGAGGTACCGGCAGAATTTTGGAGGAAAAGTTGCAGGTCAAACGCGCTTGTATGAGTGATGTTGATTTCGATATCGATGTCCGAAATGAATATGTGTTCGGTGACGTTAATTACTGCCTCGCCCATCCAACCCCTGCTTTGACCGCTATCTTCGGGAATAGGCAGATTAAATTGCTCCCCAAAGGTATGGATGACAGCCGATACAGGATTCGAGAGCCATATGGCTAATGCAACAACTGCAGCAATCCGTTTAATACTGTGGCGAGAATCCATTCTCAAGCCTCAATACACTATAACGGCGTCTTTATTTCCAAGGTGATCCCATTGAAAAGTGATTATACCTGCATCAGTAAATAGGTGGGAAGAAAAAAATGTTTTTTTTCGAAGATTTTTGGCCAGGGGAACTACCAGATCAAGCTGTTTTTGACTGGTGCCTATTTAACTTCGATTACGGAATTGAGATCGCCATAGGGATTCATTTCGGTCCACTCGTTGTAGGGATCCTGCTGCCACTGACCATCAACGACAAGTCGGTATCGGTATCTTCCTGCAGAGAGCTTAAGCTGTGTCTGCCAGACACCGTCTTCTCCGACCTTCTTTAGAGGAGTTTCGCCTGGTTGCCAGTTGTTGAAGTCTCCGGCAATTTGAACGGCATCGGCCCGCGGATACAAAGTGACGAAAACAACCGCTTCGTTATTCTGGCTGACACCATAGTAGTCCGCCAGTTTGGTATCAATATCTACAACTGCCTGCTCTTTTGGGGCTTCTGGCATGGTCTCACCGGCCAAAATGGTCTCGCCGGCCAAAACAGGTTCCAACTCGATTGGCTCGGGTTTCTTCGCCTGGAATTCCTTGATAGGAGTTTTCGCGGCCAGGAGCAGTTCGTCGGCGGTCACACTGATGGCTTCGAGCTGTCCGGCGAGAGAATTAACAAACTCATGCCGCTGTAATCTTGCCTGTGAGCCTATCACTTCATCGGCGAACGCCCGGAAATCCTTGTTCCCCTTACTGACAGGATCGTACTCGCATATCGGCTGGCCCAGACTGGCGGCCTCTTTGATTTTAGTGTTGAAATTGACTATGGTCTTAAACATTCTGTCTGAAAAATTCTTCCGAAGTTCCGCCAGAATCTCACGAGCCATTTTTGTTCTTATGTCATACATGCTCGCAAGCACGCGAACGCTGACCTGCTGGTTGCATCTCTTGCATAGAATACTGAGCGTTTCGAGTTGTTTACTAAGTCCGTGCAGGGCAAAATATCCTGTTTCAACAGGAACGATAACATCAGTGGCTGCACGAAGTGCATTAAATGTAAGCAAACCCACGGACGGTGGACAATCGATAATTATGTAGTCATAAAGGTTTGTTACTTCTGAAAGAACCTCTTTAAGACAGCATTCTCGGTCGGGAACACCCGCCATCTGCTGATCGAATGCTGAAAGATCTATGCTCGCCGGGGCAAGTTCCAGACCCTCCGAGATCTGCCAGAGAATTTCGGTGATCTTGATAGGCTCGTTTCTGCTCTTGCTGATGAGCACATCGTAGATGCTCTGTTCGATCTGATCTTCCGGAACTGCAAGACCAACCGCGCAATGTGACTGCGAATCCATATCTACAAGCAGGGTCCTCTGGCCTAATTCAGCAAGAGCACTCGCCAGGTTAATAGAAACCGTGGTTTTTCCGCATCCACCTTTTTGATTAACAATAGCTATTGTTCTCATTACGAACCCTCACTGATTCAATTACGCCCCGATTTGCATGAGCAAAAACAAACTTTTCAGTATAGAAACTTGCATTACACACCTGTCTTTTCTTCGGCAAATAAAGCTAAAAAACTTTACGTTTTTATGGGACGAGCCGATAAAAATGGCAGATAGCAGTGTCGTCAGGGCTGGTTTTCACCGATCAGGCTAACGAGGAAATAGACCGGAAAAATAAGGAAAAGGTGCGGTATTAAAATCAGGCGAAATTAGTAGTGTCTTCAAGATACTTTCTGACGAAATCAAGGAATTGACCTGCATATGTCCCATTGGCAATCCTATGATCGATCGACAGTGTCATATTCATTATCTTGCGAACCTGAATCTCAGGTGCTTCGGCGTCGCGATTTCTGCCGTTTCCCGGCATACAAGTATCTGTAATCCGGCCTAAACCAAGGATACTGCACTGACCTGGAACTACAATAGCAGTATTGGAACGCACGCCGTAACTGCCAAGATTGCTCAGCGTCATACATCCGCCATGAAGCTCGTCCGGATTCAGGCTGTTGTTTTTCGCCCTTTCTGTTAAGGCGTTGACATCGGAGGCAATTTGGACAAGGTTTTTGTCGCCCAGGTTTCTAAGAACCGGCGCCACGATACCACAGGGCACATCAATGGCCAGTCCAATATCGATGGTATCGGACAGAAAGATACAGTCGCCATCGAGCCTACCGGTCATAAGCGGAAATTTGGCAAGACCGGCAACAAGGGCAAATATGACGAAATCCTGGCAAGTGATTTCAGTCTGACCGTCCTCATTAAGATGATCTCGAAGGCCTTCGAGATCGGTAACGTCGGCATTTACGCTTAGATAAAAACATGGTATTTCGGTTTTCGACTGGAGCATTTTCCGAGCGGTGATCTTTTGAAAACTATTTAGCGGCACGTTTTGACCAGGCTTCAATTCTACCGTTGATTCCAGGCTCACCGATTCAGCTATCTCTGCTGCACCAGCAGTTAGTTCATTTTCTTCGTAAGTGTTCAAATTCTCAGGTATATCTACCGAACTGTGAGTTTCCGTTGAAAGACCGCTATCTTCGCCGATGGCCTCGTCCTTATCTGCCAGCACCAGAACAAGCTGACCTACAGAAACTATAGCTCCGGCTTCTGCCACGATCCGCTTTACAAATCCCTCTACGGGTGATTCGACTTCAAGAACCGCCTTGTCGGTTTCCACCTCGAACAGCGGGGATCCTTTTTTTACCATCTCCCCCACATTAACCATATAACTGACAATGGTTCCGTCCTCCATTGTCTCTCCAAGCCGCGGTAGTTTTACTTCAGTTGTCAATCGTTGATTTCCTTATTTGTTCACATATTCAGGTTTTTCTATAAGACTTAGACGCAAATCACGTTGACAATATATCATGGAGTATCTTCCCGGACAACGAAAAATGCATCGACATATCCAGAGAAAAGTCAATGCTTACTATAACACGAGGAAACGCTAATATCGTGATTTCTCGCCCCTAACGCCCTGGAAACCCGCTAAAATATACAATAGGGCTTATTTAGAGCGTATTTAACTCTATATTTTGGGCTTTATAATGAACATTTGACCATACAACACATTTTTGGTATAATGCGAACTGTGCTGTGTGGTTTTGTAGGCTTTATCTGAATAAGACAGGAGAAAACTATGTATTGGGGTGATATTCATGATTAAAAAGGCGGTTCTTTTACTTTCACTGGTGCTTATAACGGTTGCTCTTGAAAATGCTGACGCGTTTCTCTTCCAGCTTGATATTGGTGATACAGGTCAACCTGTCAAAACCGGCTGGGAGGAATTCACCGGTAACCACGACAATAATGAACCACCAAAGACTTATTTAGTCGATGGTCTTAGCATAACGGTTGACCTGACCGTTGGCGACGGCACATGTGGTTTCAGGAACTACGGCGGAGGAGACCTCGGTGGTGACATGGTCTATCCGGGCTCGGGTACAGGACCTGCTGGGGGAAAGGTTATTCTTACACTGAGCAATCTACCGCCCGGAGAGTTTTCGCTGGCTTCCTATCACAATGATACCAAATCCTCACATGATCAGCAGGATCCCATTGATGTTACAGTCACAGGTGCCGTGACAACTTCAACAAGCGACCTGGGGGTGGTCCAGACCAAATGTGCCGATGACAGTTGCCTGAGCCAGAGTACGGTAACATTCACGGCTGCCGGTACCGGAGATGTCGTAATTACTTATATACCGACGACAGATACCGGCGCCGTTTCCAAAGCAACGCTCTGTGGTTTTGAGTTGGATTTTTTGAGTACTACAACATTAGTACATTTTGAAACAGACAGTTCTTCGAGCCCGGAAAACAGCGGTACCGTTTATGTGACTGTCAACGTGTTCAATCCAGACGATGTAAACACAGTCACCGTCAACTACGCGGTGACCGGTGGAACTGCCGACGGCGGCGGAGTCGATTATACATTGGACTCCAACACATTGACCTTTCTTCCACTGGTAACAACACAGCAGATTGAAATCACTTTGGTAAACGACGGTGCCGGTGAAGAAGATGAAACTATTGAAATAACACTGTCGAATCCCACCAATACCGCGCTCGGTGCGATTACCCAGCACATTTTCACGATCCAGGATCTGAGTCCGACAGTTGAGTTCGAGACAACAACGGGTCAGAGCCCAGAAAGTATCACGCCTGCATTAGTGTCTGTCACTTTGTCAAAAACATGGCCAGAGACGGTAACCGTTGATTATAGTGTGACCGGCGGAACAGCGCAAGGAGGTGGACAGGATTACACCCTCGAGGACGGAACGTTAAGCTTCGACCCGTGCGAGTTGACTAAGCATATAAGCATTACTCTTTTCGACGACGAAGTATATGAATATCCGGACGAAACTATTGAAATTACACTGTCGGATCCGAACCATGCAAAACTTGGTACACAGACTCAATATACTTTTACTATCCTGCCACCCGTGGTTCAGTTTTGTCCATGCGGGGACTTGGACGGTGACTGCGATGTTGATTATAACGATGTGAAACTTTTTGCAGCCCAGTGGCTTGATCCGCAAGGAAGTTGTTCGGGATATAATTGTGCGAATTTTGACGAACTTGGTAACGTGGATATGGTTGATTTTGCTCTGTTGGCGGAAAACTGGACCAGCAAGATTTTTCCGGTCGTCATAAATGAGCTTTTGGCCTCGAATGACTATATCCTTGAAGATCCGTGCGAACCTAATGAATATCCGGATTGGGTGGAACTATACAATACCAGTCCACTACCGATTGTTATTGGCGGTATGTACATGACCGACAAGTTCGATAACCCGACGAAATGGAAAATACCAGATGCCACTATCATCGGACCGTGGGAATATCTTGTCTTCTATGCTGTTGGCGACGTGGAACCTTATCATGGACCGACGCACATGGATTTCAAGTTAAGCGCCTCGGGAGAGGCAATCGCGCTGTTCGATACTGATGGGAGCACTCTTGTTCATAGTATAACATTTGCAGAGCAGGTTACTGATGTCTCCTATGGTCTGTACCCAGATGCTTCAGAGAATCTTCGATTCATGGGTGGACCTACACCAGGAAGAGCAAACTCGGGAGCATATCGCGGTGAAGTATCCGATATTCAATTCAGCCATGATCACGGTTTTTACGATTCGTCTTTTAATTTGTCGATGGTTTGCGAGACCGGGGGAGTTAGAATATACTATACCCTGGACGGTAGTGAACCAAGCAGATTCAATGGAACGCTCTACTCAGGAACGCCCTTGAACATAAGTCAGACAACGATTATCCGCGCCGAGGGCTCCAGACCCGGCTTCTTCTCGAGCAGCATAGAGACTCAAAGCTATATTTTCCTCGACGACGTAGTCAACCAGCCAACAATGAATGCAGGAGTGGTTGCGGCTTTCAGTTCGGTTATAGAGGACTCCTTCAAGTCCATCCCCACACTATCTATCGCAATGAATCCCGCTGACCTGGTTAATCTGCAACTACAGGACAGCAGGGACGGACCGACCGATCCTAATCCAAAGCAGGAACTCTCTGCCTCGGCTGAGTTGATTTACTCAGACGCCAACGAAGGAGAGGGATTAGGAATCAACTGCGCCATCGAAGGGCACAGTTGGGCGCTGGAGAAAAGAAGCTACAAACTAATATTTAAAAGTCAGTTCGGACCATCCAAGCTTGACTATCCGTTCTTCGAATCTGCCGTCCACCATTCCGATTCGGCCGTCGAGCAATTCGATCGAATCGTACTTCGCGCTTCAAAGAATATGAACGTTACGTACGCAGGAGACCAATGGACACGCGATACTCAGACTCTGATGTCGGGAATTGGTTCCCGTGGCACCTTTGTACACCTTTACCTCAACGGAACGTATTGTGGTATCTACAATGCTACTGAGCGACCTGACGCTTCGTTCAGCTCGTCGTACCTCGGAGGCGAAAAGGAAGACTATTTCGCGACAAACCACGGCTACGAACGGGGCGAGGACCATATCAGCGGTGATCCCAACCGGTTCGACAATATGATATCTATGGCCCTGGGCCTAAATCTCGAAGACCCAACTACTTACGAGACATTCAAGGGTCTGTGCGATGTATCGAACTTTGCCGATTATACTATTCTGTACTGGTTCTCAGGTTTTGGAGATGGCATTGATAACAACTGGTACGCGGGAATGCGAAACGTTCCGCTTATCGGTGAAATCCCCCCCGAAGGCTTCATGATATACATGTGGGATGCAGAGAGCGTATTCCAGTACATGAGTGGCCCTCCGGGAAGCGCATATCCCTGGGTTCCGTACTATTACTTTTACTACGAATGCGATGAATCTCCTAATGATGTAAACTGTACTATCGTATCGACTTGGGTGGCATTGCATGAAAACGAAGATTTCAACATGCTCTTTGCCGACCGCATTTACAAACACTGCTTCAACGACGGCGCGCTAACCGATGAAAACACACAGACACGCTGGGACATGATAGTAGATGACATCAGCGACGCCGCGATATGTGAACGGGCTCGCTGGCCGTACGGTAGTGGATGGAGCGGACAGACACCATTGCCGCCCGAGACAGTGAACATGACAAGCTTTGTGGATATCTTCATGAACGCACTGGATAACTACGGTGGACTCTACCCGACCATCGATCCGCCAACGTTTAATCAGCACGGCGGCGCGGTAAGTTCACCTTACGTTGTTATCCTGACTAATCCGAACGTCTCGGGCACGGTTTACTACACGCTCGACGGTACCGATCCAAGAGAGCCTGTAACGGGCAACCCTGTCGGGACAGCAGGCATTTCGATGGTCCTGAACCAAAGCATGCACGTCAAGGCTCGGGTGTTCGATGATCCGAACTGGAGTGCGCTAAATGAGGTTACATTTGCCGTTGGTCCCGTGGCGGATAATCTGCGTATCACCGAGATTATGTACCATCCGCTTGATACCAGCGATCCGAACGATCCTAATACTGAGTACATCGAATTAAAGAACCTCGGCCCTGAGACTATAAACTTAAATCTGGTTCGGTTTACCAACGGTATTGATTTTACATTCCCGTCGGTGAGTCTTGCTTCGGGTGTGCATGTCCTTGTAGTTAAGGACCAGAATGCGTTCGAGGCTAAGTATGGAACAGGGCGCAATGTTGCGGGTGAATATTCCGGCAGTCTTCGTAACAGTGGTGAGAGAATAGAACTCGAAGATCCGATCGGACAAACGATTCATAACTTCAGATACAGTGACAGTTGGCGGGATAATACCGACGGTGACGGATACTCACTTACGATTATCGATCCGGCTAATAGTGATTCTAACAGTTGGGACGAGAAAGATTCATGGCGGCCAAGTGTATATGTAAATGGTTCGCCCGGCTGGGATGATACTGGTATTTTACCGAATCCCGGCTCGATAGTGATTAATGAACTGTTGGCGCATTCGGATGGCTATCCCAATGACTGGATAGAACTGCACAACACTACCCTTGGTCCAATCGATATATCAGGCTGGTTCCTCAGTGATAGGGATTCCAACCTGATGAAGTACCAGATACAAAGTCCCACCATTATTTTAGCAGGCGATTACATTGTCTTTACTCAGGATGCCAATTTCGGCAATCTAAGCGATCCGTGCTGCCACAGTGCTTTTGGCTTGAGTGAGAACGGCGAGGATGTATATTTGTCGTCGGCTTTGGACCAGAATGGTGTGTTGACCGGATATCGTGATGCCGAAGATTTCGGTGCGTCTGAAAATGGTGTGTCGTTCGGACGTTACTACAAGAGCAGTACCGACAACTATAACTTCGTAGCAATGGATTCAATTACTTTCGGTACAGCTAATGCATATCCGAAGGTTGGGCCTGTAGTTATCAACGAGATCATGTATCATCCGGATTGGCCTGACATGAGTCCCTACAATAACGAGAAGTATGAATTTATCGAGCTTTACAACATAAGCGGCGGCGACGTTAATCTCTATGACGAAGATTCAATTCCCTGGAAGTTTACTGACGGGATAGAATTTGAATTCCCTGCCGATGCGAATATCCCCGCTGGTGGTTATGCTCTGGTTGTAAAGGATCTTGACGCATTTGCGTGGCGTTACGGTTCGGCTCCTGCGGGCGTTGAGATATTCGGTCCTTACGACGGCAAATGCAGCAACTCTGGCGAGAAGCTGGAGCTGAGCATGGCTGGCGATCTTGATGCATTTGCGGTCCGTCATTATATCCGCATCGACCGAGTCAATTACAGCGACGGTTTTCATCCTGACGATAACCCTGGTAGCGTCGATCTCTGGCCAACCGAAGCCGATGGTGGCGGTAAATCTCTAAGTCGTGATACCGCAAGCAATTACGGCAATGATCCGAATAACTGGGATCCCAATTCCCCCTCACCGGGATTGGCTAATTATTAATCTTTCGAATATAAATCTGGTGATAGTTATCGGACGACGAGTTTCTTTCAATGCTCTATTTTCTGCGTTTGATGCCCATGCAGGCGGAGAAATGCGTTGACTGGAGGTATCTAAAATGTTAAAATAGGTAAGCATGGGGTGTGTCTATTTGCAGACCGTACTATGTCTTATATTGTATGTGGAAGCAGTTTTTGAGACGACCCTATAGGATTGTTGTACCGTTAATGTATATGTTATATCAAATTCAGTTAATTGGAGCCGAGTGACCATTAATGTCATTCCCGCGCAGGCGGGAATCCAGAAACCTTATTGTTCAATCTGGCTATTGAAGTGTCGGCTCTTTTTATCTGGAATTATT
>SDBT01002493.1_pt1 | contig 32453 bp, 24 predicted proteins | sample 2277101 | NCBI WGS metagenome assembly SDBT01 (sample SAMN10404973, study PRJNA504765) | marine sediment metagenome | isolation source: marine sediment core GS10_PC15, 103 cmbsf | place: Arctic Ocean: Southern Knipovich Ridge | collected 2010 | reverse complement strand
GGTGTTTTGAATCTGCTTATCCAATACTTTCCTGTCAGTAATGACAATGATGGAATCAAACATTCGTTTGGTATCGGTTGATGTCCTGTAGAGTGATGACAATAAATAGGACAACCAACCAATTGAGAGAGATTTCCCACTTCCTGTGGTGTGTTGTATCAGGTAGTTATGTCCAACTCCCTCTTCAACTACAGATTTCTTCACCCTTCTGATGACATCCAATTGATGGAATCGGGGGAAAATCAGAAGTTCTTTTTTCTTATCAACTACCTTTCCAATTCTTGAATCATAGACCTTCTCTATTTCCTCACGGATATGAACAAAGTTCTCAATCAAATCCAACATACTATTGGGTTGTAATATGTCTTCCCACAGATAATGGGATTTGTGCCCGTTAGGATTGACAGGATTTTCAATGTCTTTATTGAAAGGAAGAAACCGTGTTTTTCCTCCCATCAACCTCGTAGTCATTGACACTTTCTCATTCCCCACTGAGAAATACACAAGGTTCCGCTTGAATCGGAATAACGGTTCTTTGGGGTCACGGTCATATTTCCACTGTTTCTCACCATCAATATGATTCTGTCCTGTGAGGGTATTTTTCAGTTCCATCATCACGATTGGGATCCCATTGATGAAGATTCCTATATCAATTGAGTTCTCATTTTTCAGAGAGTATTTCAGCTGTCGGATGACCGTGAAACGGTTCTGCTTGAATAAATCTTTATGCTCAGGATTCAAACCACTTTTGGGTTGGAAATAGACTAAATGAAAATCACATCCTCTGTCTTTGACACCCTTCCGTAATACATCAATGACACCTCTCTTTTCAATTTCAGAGGTCACTCGTTTTAGCAATTTGTTTTCTGTTTCAGGACCATATTGTAATTCAAGTTTTTCAAGGGTTTTAGGTTGCGTTTCTTGAATGAATCCAATCAGTTGAGTGGGAATCAGACAGAGTGTTTTATGGTATGTGGTGGGATCTAATATAGAATACCCACTACTAACAAGTTGTTCCTCAATGTGTTCTTCAAAGTCTTGTTCCAGATAGTTTTTTGGTGTCATACCACCACCTCGTCTCTCACATCAATCTTTCCAGTCACCACTTCGGAAATAAGGGATTGCCGGTATTCTTTCATTAATCTAATAAATTTTTTTGATGGAAATTCTAGATTTCTTTCAATTTTCACAATTTTAGATACCTTTTCTTGAGTTTCTATAGAGGGAACAGGTATTTTTTCTTTCATTAAACGGTTTATATTTAAAGGACGATTTCTTCCTGCAGAACCAATTGAACTTTCATTTAAAATAAAATGCCCTCTTTCAGAAGTGAGAAAAGCCCATAAATATTCTGTTAGCAATACTCCTTCTTTTCCCCTTACTATGGGGAATCTATGAGATACAACACATCCTTCCTCCTTAGGTCCTGCTAGTGCTACCGCCCCTTCCCATGCAAATTGACCACTAATTATTAAATCGTTTTCTTTAACAAAATAAAAAGTAGAATCTCCTAATTCTTCGCCTTCTGTTTCTTGCTTATGGAATATACCTCTTCCCCGATTGTATAAGCCCAAAGGACAATAAACATTTTTGTTTTTTCTGCGTATGGGACGGCAAATGTTGTCTACAAGATGATTAAGTCTAATTTTTTGAATATTGGAATCCATAATTACATTATCTACAAGGGCAAGTCTAATTTCTTTCAGTAGTTCAATCTTTTTTTCTGTTTTTTTAATCAGTTCGTCAATCTTTTGGGTTTTGTGGTCAAGGAATGAGACGATTTTTTTTTGTTTTGAAAGGTCAGGTAAAACAACTTTAATACTTACTAACTTTTCAGGTTGAATAGCAGGATAAGAAATCCCTTCAGATTTTGAAATAACTTCTGAAACAAACCATTTTGAACGGACTAAATAAAATATAAATTTGGATACTACTTCATCATTGGGAGAAAGGACACAAAAACCTGTTGAACATATCAAATCTGACACTTCATTTTCAATAAAACCAATAGATTTTAAATAAGTTCTGACAGTTGAAATAATAGTATCATTTTGTTGTACAATTCTTCTGCACCGTGAGGGTGATTTTGAAAATTGAAAATGTGTTGGTTCTTGAATATTTCCAAATGAATCAACATCACTTATTTCTAGATAATTCAATTCGTAGTTTGATTCAGTATTATTTCCAAGTGAATTTTGGTTATATTCACATATGTATTTCAAGGGTTTTACTTTCCAATCAATCGGAATCTCACCAATCCAACCCAAGCCACTATCTTTATATGATGGATATGGTTTCATCAGTTCAATATTTCCTTCATCAATCCTTCCGATTCTTTTTCCAACTTTAATAAATCTTGGGTAATTTCTGCTAATAACCGGAGTGGTTTGTATTTGTAGAAATACTTAGTGAAGTTGATTTCATATCCAACATTGTCTTTGTTCCTATTCATCCAAGAATCCGGAAGATGGGGTTTTACTTCTCGTTGGAAGTATTCCTCAACATCATCCAATAATGGAACTCGTTCATAGTCTCGTTTTTTGGAGTCAGACTTAGGATTTCCACGCTTATCCCTAACTATCTCACCGTTTTCAATCAGAGGTTGTTCTATCGTTACTTTGGTATAGCCGAAAAATTCATTGGAATAAATCTTGCTGTATTCATTTTCATCAAACTTCAAATAGTTCTCCAATAACGTGTTTTGGTTTCCGTCTGTGATTTCTTTCCGTTTATTACCTAATGATTTCTTCATCTGTTTGAAGAATGAAGAACCGTTTATGAGTTGGACTTTCCCTTTTCGTCTCTCGGACTTCCTGTTGTTTACAATCCATATGTAAGTTGAAATACCTGTATTGAAGAACAGTTGGTTCGGGAGCGACACAATACATTCCAACCAATCATTTTCAATTATCCATCTACGGATTTCAGATTCGCCACTTCCGCTATCTCCTGTAAATAATGGAGAACCATTAAACACTATCCCGATCCGACTTCCCTTTGATTCCATCTTAGAAATCATATGTTGAAGGAATAACAACGAACCATCTGATGTGCGTGGTGTTCCAACAGAGAATCTCCCATAGGGATTCTGTTCCTCATTTTCAATGAACTCCTTTTCAGATTTCCAACTCACTCCAAACGGGGGATTAGTAATCATATAATCAAATCTGTTTCCTTGAAAATTGTCCTCTGATAGAGATGAACCTAAACGGATGTTGTCAGGATCTTCTCCTGTAATCAACATATCTGATTTACAGATGGAATAGGTTTGTGGATTCAGTTCTTGTCCCAACAGACGAAGTTTCACCTTATCGTTGATATCCTGCTGAACATATTCTTTGCCAATAGTCAACATTCCACCAGTTCCACAACACGGGTCAAAGATACTTCTGACTTTACCTTCACCCATCAAATCATCCTTATCTTCTGAAAAGACAAGGGAAACCAACAGACGAACGACATCTCTTGGGGTATAATGTTCTCCACTTGTTTCATTAGACATTTCAGAGAACTTCCGTAACAGTTCCTCAAATATGAGTCCCATATCACGGTTTGAAATCTTATCAGGGTGAAAATCTATCTCGGTTAATTTGTCTATGAGTATAAACAGACGGTTATTCTTGTTCAGTTTCTCAACAGGTTTCTCCAACTGGAAATTCTCAATAATCTCAACCACATTGTTGCTGAATCCACCCAAATAATTCTGAAAGTTCATATTGATATTCTGTGGATCGGATTTCAGTCGGTTTAAGTCATACTTGGAATGATTGAAAAAGGTAGTATTTATTCGATTGAGAATGATTGGTGTGGGGTCATCTACCTTTTTTCTGTATTCTTCGTAGATGTTGAACACATCGTCTTTGTGGGGTTCTAAAACACAATCTAACCTCCGTAAGACAGTGAAAGGGAGAATGATGTCACCGTATTCGTGTGGTTTGAACAATCCCCTTAATACATCATCACAGACATTCCAGATGAAAGAAGAGATTTTCGAGAAGTTTGAGGGCATCTATTCGTCCTTAATAAAAAATATGCTGACACGTTCTGTATATTTATCATAGGGGAGAAATCCGGTCAAGTCTGCAGTTTTTTACTCTTTACAAAGACATCTCTTCTCCCGATTTCTCCGTGACTACAATGTTTCTCTATGATTTAGGTTTTAAGGAATGTCAGAGGGCGGAAATTGAAAAAATATGAGTAAAGCATAGTAAGCACAAAAACCGAATTCTTTTCTTACAGTTATGATGAAAAATATTTGAAAATTCTGAAGATTTAGAGTATTTTCTACTTGAATTAACATGATGATTCAAAACAAAATCGACGATAAAAAAGCATTCTATTTTCAGTGGCACTTCACAGAGAACTGCAATTTGCGTTGCATCCATTGTTATCAAGAAGACTATGTGTATAAGGATCTTTCGGATGAAAAGATATTCTCAATTGTAGATATCATTAACAATTCACTGAATAAATGGAATAAATATGGCAGGGTATCGTTGACTGGGGGAGAGCCTTTCCTAAGAAAAAATATATTGTACAAACTTCTGGATTATTTTGAAAATGCAGAACAGGTATATTGGATAGGAATTTTATCCAATGGAACACTAATCGATGAAGTGGATGCGACTCGTTTAAAAAGTTATTCTAAATTGAAAGAAGTCCAAATATCGATTGATGGAGCAACTTCCAAGTCGCATGATCGAATTCGAGGAGCTGGAAACTTCTCTAAAGCAATCAAAGCCATTAAAATTTTAAAACAACATAATATTCCTGTAAGTATGATGTTTACTTTGCACAGGGAAAACAGCAAAGAAGCATTGCCAGTTATCAAACTTGCTGAAGATTTAGAGATCAGCGCATTAACTATCGAGCGAATTGTGCCGATGAATGACGATGATGTTCAAAAATTCTATATGAGCGCAAAGGAACTAGAGTCACTATACAAGCAGATTTATCATTTAAAAAAACAGATTGAAACCCGTTCGACGTTAAAAATTCGAGTTTCCCGCCCCTTATGGGTATTAACCGATGAAAATCTAGGTGGATTCTGTCCTGCCGGATTCAGCAGCCTGGCAATACTGCATGATGGGACGGTACTACCTTGCCGACGCCTGGAAATTCCTATTGGAAATATTTTGACTGACGGACTGTTTAAAATCTGGTATATATCAGATGTTCTTTGGAATTTAAGGAACAAACGGAAATTAGGTGAAAATTGCCGGAATTGTCAGTATCTTCCACGGTGTGGCGGTTGCCGCGCGGTTGCTTATCAAATGAAGGGAGATTATATGTCTGATGATCCACAATGCTGGAAATTTTCCGAGAGAGTTCAATGACACAAACTGGTAAAATATATCGACTATCGGACGCTTTCAGTTTATATAAAACTGACTTTAAGGAAAAAAAATATTATCTTTTCAACGTATCCGATGGAACGATTTACCAATTGAATGATGTTTCCTATGATATGCTCTCACAATTTGACGGAAGACAAACGGTCGGGAATGTACTAAAATCTCTTCTGAATCTATATAATGTACAAGTGCAGGAAATTGAGAGCGATTTGAATGAAAAAATAAACCAATGGCTCGATAAAAAAATTATTAAAGAAGGGTAATAGACATGTCAGATGTAAAAAGTAAAACTTTATCACAGTCTGAGAAAAAGCCTTATGAAAAACCGGTGTTTATTGAGAAAACAGAAATGAATTTCCCGGAGGAAATTTGGGAGGAATTCAATGGCGGGAATTGGTGTTTCGGATGCTCTAATTGCAATTGTAATTGATATCTTTTTTCCATTTCTCTTAAGGTGACTTCCTTACTGTGGGAATCCCTTTTCCTTAGGCTCATTTTAGATAAATGAAGAAAATTGGGGGTAATTGGCACCGAGTGAAATCATGGGAAAATTTTGTCATTGGACAAAAATCCGGAGGGATTGTTATCACCGATACGTTGGATTACGAAGATTTTATAACGTTTTATGATCTCGCGGATTATTGCATCGAAGGTCACAATCTTTTTTTTGAAAACCACGCAGGGCATACATCTCTGATTGATCTAAAAAAGATCAATATTGGTATCAATCCGCAAATTCAGAAGACCGATTATTATCCTGTTCCAGACTCAATCAAATTGGAAATGCCAAGTTCAGATGATTTGATCGAGACGTCCCGTTCCGTCGCAAGTGACGGACGAATAATTGCTATTGCGTACAAACAAAAGGGAATCGATTTCTTCGATTCGAAGACTCTGGAGAAAATCGCTCATTACAATTTTCCCGGGTATTCCTATATTGATGATATCTGTCTGAGTGAGAAGCGGCTTTTGGTGGCCGATGCCTTCGGACTACGAATCCTGGACATTGGTGATCTTAACGACATTAAACTTGACGATCGCTTTACGGTTTATAAGGGCTGGGCAAAAGATATTGCCGTATATGATCGCTTTGTGATTGTCGCCGATGTACTGGGCATAAAAATCTATGATAGAACCAACGATTTAAAACCAGTCAGTAAAATCGAGTCCAACCACAACCGCATTGCCAAAGTAGTGATCAATGGTCATTACGCCTTTTGCTCCTGTGAAGCCGTTGGCTTGAAAATCGCCGATCTGTCTGATATTGCGAATCCCAAGTTTATCAGCGGCCTGGTACTTCCCAAAGGCGTCTGGGATACTGCGGTATATGAAAACCACGTATACCTGGCTGCTTACACGCAAGGTTTGATGAAAGTCGAGATTTCCAACATCAAGCAACTCAAGCAAACGGCAGCTTTTAATGATAGCAGAGAGATCATCGGTGTATTTGTGAATGAGAAAGGCGTCTTCTGTGCATGTTCCCACGATGGCCTGCAAATATTTGATCACAATCTGAACCCGATTAGTTCGGTCCGGAACCTTAAAGGCCGCTGCTGGATGGTTCTTGAGGACGATAACAAACTATATGCAGCTGATGGAACGGACGGAGTGTTGATATTCGATGTGAGCGACCTTAGCAATCCTTATTTACTTACCCGAATCCCCTCCAAAGAATCCCGTGATCTTATCATTCGTAATAAAATGCTCTATATCGCCGACGGTCAGAACGGCGTATTGGTCTACGATATTCAAGATATAAACCGCATTCAACTGCGGCGGCATATACCGAGTTCCGCCTTCACACGCGGTGTAATGGTGGACGAACACTATATTTATAAAGGAGACGGAGATGGAGGATTTGAAGCATATAAAAATCCATAAAAAATTACTATATTAAATGATGAATTGAAAAACAATTCGAACAGAAATGAAAAACCGTGTAAAAAAAATCCTTAATTGCATAAGGCAGAAAATTAAAGAATTTTTTAAATATATTTGGAGGAAGATTATGTGCGCAACTAAACAACAAAATAAATTTCTAAAAGAGCTCCCTGAAGTTCTAAAATGGCTCATTTTTCAGAAGAAAGAAAAGGATTATGAAAAAACATGGGGACTTATGTTTGCGAGATTAATTGTTGCAATCATTGTTATTCCTATATGTATCAAATTCATCCCCTTTGAAGACTTATACAAGCAATGGTTGGGAATTATTTTAATTCTTTTTATTTGCTATATACTAATCAGTTTATATTGGGAATGGATAAAAGCAATTTGGAAATTCTTAAAAGAAGATACAATTGTTCATTATATCTTTTTAATCCTCATTCCGATTGGAATTATTATAGGAGGATATCATTTATTTCTTGGCGATCTCCCCATACCCTTCTTAGGTATAAACGTTAATGCAAATTCCCTGGATGAGAATCATTTGACAGTGGTAAAACTAAACGGCTTTTATGCTTCCCTGTTTACTGCAATTGCAGTTATTGGAGCAATTGTCGCATTATCCGGCTGGCGCACAGTCAAAGAATCAAAAGAACAGACTAAAAAATTAAAAACGGTGGAGAAAGTCACCGAATTTACACATAAAAGAAAGCAATATATAGAATGGATTCAAGAAAAATTCAAAGGTCTTTCTAGTAAAAATATTGATGAGATTGATCTATCAGACTATGATGATAAAAAACGATTAAATGATATAAAGGAATATGTCGAAAAGGACATTCATGATAATTCTTGGTTAGAATTTTTTTGTGCGTATAATCTAATTACCAAAAAGAATAACGGAAAAGAGGAACAGCAAAAATCTCTTAATAAAGCTGAATCCATAATGAATTACCTTGAAATTAGGGTAATCAAAGACAAAACAAGCTCTGATTGGCAGTATCACCATATTAGAGGCCAGTTGTATACTCAAAAATATTTAACGATCGTAAAATCAATCAATTTCTTCAAAAGTACTGATCCTAGGCTGAAAATAAAAGATGATTTAACAGATGAATGTAAGGAAGCAATATCATGTCTATATCGGGCTTTTAAAGCATACAATACAATCTATTCCCAAAATAAAGATTATCGTGAAGCTAATAATACAGACGAAAGTCTAGGTAACTTGGCTCTTATCCTGATAGAACTTTATAAATTTGAAAAAGCCAATAACCTTGATTTAGAATCCCGTGAGACTTTTACTGAAATTAAAAGTAAACTAAAAACAGATAGTTTTTTAAAAAAAGCGAACTTTATTATTGAGAAAGAAATAGAAAAAACGTCTTTTAATCAGTATTGGGATTTGGCGCGATGCAAATACTATCTAGATGTCGATGTGTTTAGTAAAGAAGACTCTTCTAGATGGAACACAAAAGATGAAAAAGAATTTATTACGAATATGAAGAATACTTTTAGCAAAGAATATGGCAATCTTTTTTTCGAGCAGATAATCAAAGAGCAAAAAGAATTTGAGGGGCATGGCTTCCCTGGAAGCAGCGAGCTAGTAAATGACCTAATTATTGTACTAAAGAAAATCAAATAGCTAAATAGTATGTTTTATCTTGATACTCATTTTCATATTATTTCCGTCGAAGGGGAGAAGGTTAAAAAGGAATTAATAAAAAATAATCCCGATTATCTTCATGATGTTCTACCATGGGATAATGAGAATCACATCAATTATATTTTAATACCTTTTCCTTGGGAAGGGCTTAACCTTCCTTATGAAAATCTGAATGCAATTAATGTTTGTAAAAATCGAAGTCATATATTTCCTGCTTGTTTATTAGATCAAAAGCCTCGGAAATGGATCGAAAAAGGTGCAGTTGCCATTAAAGAACATTTTTACGGGATGCGCCTGGCATCCAATGATTACAAGGGAAGTTACAGGCAGATTGAGCAAGCCGGAGTGCCGCTAATTACGCACTTAGGCAGCAAGGGGTATACGGACATGGAGACCTTTTTCGAGGCGATTTTTGCACGGCTGTGCGACTATAAAAATCTGTGTCCGGAATTGAAGATAGTGCTAGCCCATGCTGGTTGCGATTTCCGTCATAAATTCTGGAATCCGTCCTGGGAAAAATTACTAGAACGGATTAATAAAACATTCCCCGACTCCCATGTGGATATTTCGGGATTGACGGATGTGGAATTGCTGAAGCATGTAGTACAAGTCTTTCCGATCGAGCGAATTTTGTTCGGCAGTGACTTTCCCTATGCCCACCCTAAACCAATGATTGCATTGCTTGAATCCTTCCTCGATGAATTCCAGAAAGAGCGGATTTTCTACCAGAATGCGACTGAACTTTTTAACTTATCTATAGGAAAACCAAGGAGTGATAACTGAACGATTCGAAAATATATACTGTTATTTACGATGTCACGAGACCGTGCAACTATCGTTGTATCTATTGTCGGAATGATTGGGCGGAGAGTGAAACCGAGTTACAGGCACCTTTAGAATTCATTTTACAGACGATTGATAAGATTGCCAGTTCTGGCGCGAAACGGATTATATACACTGGTGGTGAGTTTTTTCTTCATTCAGAATGGCGAACGATTCTAGAATACACCACATCAAAGCATCTGAAAAACAGGATTATCACAAATGCCTCTTTGATTCAACCGGAAGATATTCTTTTTCTGGAAAATCACTGTGAACAAATCAATGTTTCCTTTCATACCGCCACCCGGCAGTTATTCAAGAAGATCATGGGTATCGATGATGAGGATGTTTTCGATTGTGTGATCAACAATCTAAAAGCAATATCTGATTCCACAATCCAATTGGGATTGTTTTTCTCACCGTTGAAATCAAATTTCGATCAATTATTCAATACTGTAAAGTACCTGGTCGATTCCGATATTCAAATCGATGAGTTGAATCTGAACCGTATCATTCCTACCCAGCAGTCATTGGAGTATTTCCGACAGACTCCAAAATTGAATAAAGGTGAACATATTTCTCTGATCCGACAGTTGATCGATATCAGGAAGACGTTCCATATCGATGCTTTTGTCGAAGCCTATCTGGTCTGTTTTCTCCGTACATTCATCGAAAATGAATTGATTGAATTGATTAACCTTCCCTGCCTGGTGGGCCGAAAAGTGATTGCGTTGAATAACGATAGAAGCATGAAGCTGTGCCCGGCGACAGGATTCCGGATTTCAGAGCCGGTTGAAAACCTGTTGTCCGATTTTAATTCAAATCCCACTATTCGTGAATTTCAATCAGGATTGTGGCGGAACAACAAATGCAGCAATTGTCCCGATTGGGAGATTTGTTACGGTGGTTGCCATGCCTCAAGGGGCGAACTATTTGCAGATGATAGTCTTTTTGAATAGGATATTGGTGGTATGAAGGACCTATTGCATCTTTTCGAACAGCGCAGAAGTATTCGGAAATTCTGCGATGAAACAGTGCCGGAAGATCTGATCATACGGATCATTGAAACAGGACAGCGAGCTCCCACCGCGGGAGAATTGTATTCGGTCATTTGGGTACGGGATAAAATGCAGAAAGAAAGTCTGCCATATCAAAGAAAAAATGCGGAAATCCTGGTCGTTTGCGCTGATTTTAAGCGATTGCATTATTTACTCAAAACACAGAATGAAGAAATAATGGAGATGGAATCCTGGCTTTTTCTCTGGGGATTGCTAGATGCCGGGTTGTTCATGCAGAATATGATCATGGCAGCGGAAGCACTGGGACTGGGTTCCGTAATTTTGGGTGGTATCGCAGTCGAAATGAAAAAAATCTGTGAAGTTCTAAAGATTCCGAAATATGTAATACCGGTTGCGGGGCTGGCAATTGGCTATCCCGCGGAGTCTCCTCCGATTCGCCCCCGACTGAATTATCATCACGTACTTCATATTGACAGTTATCAAGAGACGGTCATTGAAAACCTGATCGATGACATCAAGAGAATTGACATTTCCCGGCGAAATGAACATTATTACGAAAAATATGGGAAACGTAATGACGACACAGATTACGGCTATTTAAAGCATATTATTCTGAAGTATTCCGAGCGAAATGTGAAACCTGAAAAAATCAACGAATACAAACAGATATTAAAGGATCAACTGGATATCAATTTAATATAGAGAATAGCATGAAATCTTATTTACTACATGAACTCACCAGCAAAGGATTCGATGAATACTTAAAAAATGATCCCGATGGGGTTGTGATTTTCTGTTTGGGTTCTATTGAGCAGCACGGCCGACATTTGCCCTTGGGAACGGATTTTATTTCGGTTAAGGATCGTGCTTTACGGATTGCTAAAAGAAGCAATTCACTTGTTTGTTACTCTACATTAGCCGGGTATTCACCGCAACATATGAATTTTCCTGGCACTATTTCCTTAAGGCAGGAGACTCTTGTAAATATTATTTATGATACTATAATGAGCCTGACCAAACACGGCGTAAAACGTGTTTTAATATTAAATACTCATACAACTAATGGACCTATTATTGAATCGGCCATTTTAAAGGTAAAAGAGAGTTCTCCAATATCGATTGCTTACTCAAGAAATTATCCTTCGACATTTGTGAAAGTCCTTAACAATCGTAAGATAAAAGACCTGGATATACATGCAGGCAGATCGGAAACTGCGATCATGAAAGCCCTGGCGCCGGAATTGATAGATAAGGATGAACTTACAAGCATAGATCGGAATGTTCCGGAAAGGCTGGCGTCAATCATTAATAAAGAAAATCCGGATGATATTGATAGATTTTTACTGGATACGATATTGCCCACGAAATCTGAGGATATATCACCTGACGGAGTTTATGGAGTATCCGACATATCTAAAGCCGATGAAGCAGATTTTTTAAACAATATTGACCATATCATTGATTTCTATGTTGAGTTTATTCGTCGATGGAAAAAGATAAAGGTTTAAATCATCAGACTATCGATGTTGATAGCAGGGATAATTATTATCAAATTTCCAGGGTTAATCCACTTTTAATTCAATATTTAAAAAAAATACAGAATAAAAAGGCCCTCGATATCGGTTGCGGCAATGGCATTAACGGACGATATATGATTGAGATGGGCTATGATGTTCTGGGTGTCGATATAAATGATAGCGCAATACGATTGGCACAATCCAATGGGGTACCTACACAGTTGATTGATGTTCGCGACTTTAAATGGATAGATAATTATGATCTGATTACAATACTCTATTCTCTTCAACACCTACAGGTCCAAGAAGCCGTACAAGTATTGAATAATGCCTATATAACCCTAAATTCCAATGGACTAATAATAATAGGAATATTTACAGACCGCGAAAACGCGATAACGACAAATGATGTACGATTACTTCTCGACCAGCAAATCGATTGCCGAATATTAGATGAAAAGTGTTGGGAAAGAGAGGATAAAGATCATGGGGCTCCTCATTTCCATGAAGGATTTTACTGTGTCTGTTGGAAAGGATGAAAATTATCATAAATGGATGAATTAATTCGCACGGTTGCTTCTCTGCGCAACATGATTTCCGAAATGGACAGGAAAGGACTGGAGTTAAAGCGTATTACAAAAACATCCGCATTATTGATGATGAGTGGATTGTCAAGTAACTCAATTCCAATTAATATCGTTGAAAAATGTATCCGCGAGCAAAATAATGACGGTGGTTGGGTTGGTGTCGTAGATACGATCTGGAACACTCAATTCCTGAAATTATTATCACGTCCTGAGTTTCACCTCAATATTGAAAAGGCATTGAATTATCTGGAGACACAAAAGAACCCGGAAGGATTATGGGGACGTTCTATCCGTGATATAAGCCGCATTCCGGTTAGCGCTCTGTTTTTCTTCCTTTTTCCCCGAATGACAAATAACATCGACCTCATACTGCTTGAAGAGTTATGGGGAACGGAGAAGGGATCACTCACGTATAAGGCGGGATATACATTGATGGCTTTCTCTCAGAATGATTATATCCCGAAGGCTTCAGGCTTGATCGAAGAAGCGGTTTCTTGGCTTCTTAATCAACAAAATGAAGATGGCGGGTTTTCTCCCTGGAAGGGACATCCGGTTGATTCTGATGTTTTTTGTACTTCAATTGCAAGTTTGGGATTGGCTTGTTATTCCGATCGCGTTCCATCAGATGTTTTTATTAAAGCCAGAAAATGGTCATTAGACAATCGTTTGGAATCCGGTATCTGGAAATATCATGAAATTGAAGATGGTGCGTCCTGGGGATTATATTCACTGAGTCAGTTACGAAAAATTATTTGAATTAAATGGCCAAAATATTACTTATCTATCCAAGACCGGAAAAACTTAAGAGTTGGCGATTCGGATTTTCACTTAATCTTCTCTACTTGGCATCTATTCTAAAGAGATCCGGACACGCTATTACAGGGTTTCTTGATTATTCAGTTGAAGAAATGAAAATCCAGGAACTGACTGAGAATGTTCATTCATCTGACGTAGTAATTGTTGAGATCGATAGTTTTCCTTTAAAGCGAACTACAAATATACTGCATGCGGAATCCCTGATACAATCTATTCGCTCCCGAGCCCCCAGTATTAAAATTATTGCATTTGGGTATGATTTAGTTCTTTTTCCTAGGGAAATTACTGGTGCTGATTTTACTTGTTCATTCGAACTTGAGAATTCAATCGATCAGGTTGTCGACGGTCTTATCACGGATACTTTGGATAAGAATACAATGTTTAAAGAACCATTGACTGATTTTGACCTCTTGCCCTTTCCCGCCAGAAATCTGGTATCGGATTTCGCTGAGCATGGTGGTTCTCTGATTCATAAGGCAAATCTCGCTAAATCCACGCTGATCCAAACCAGCAAGGGGTGTTTAAATACTTGTTCTTTTTGTCAACGAAAAGGTTGGCAAGATCGGTATCTTATCCATTCTGTTGAATATGTTATTCAGGAATTTAAGGAATTAAAAAAAAGTAACTATATAAACGTCTGGATTTGTGATGATAATTTCACTTTCAATTTATCACGAGCCAAACAGATTCTGACACAGCTGGCTCAAAATAAGATTTCAGAAAGGATGAAAATCTCGCTAAGTAGTTGGACAAATATTGATTTTGAATTTCTCGATCTGGCAAAAGCTGCAAATGTATCAATCATTAGTTACGGAATAGAATCTGCTGATGAAGAAATACTGTGGTTTTATAAAAAGCACATCGATCTAACAAACAGTAAAAAACTAATTGAATATGCAAATAAAATTGGATTATATAGTGTTGGCAATTTTATTTTTGGTGCACCGATGGAGACAGAATCAAGTATAACAAAAACGTATGAATATATTCAAAGTGTTCCTTTTGATGATGTAAATCTTAAAATCTTGACCTATATGGCTGGATCAGATTTGTATACAACTCTTTCTGAGGAAATAAAAAGAGATAATATAAGATATGTGTTTGCTTGCAAAGAGAATGGATTAAACCAGTTTTTATTAGAAGAACTTAAGCGAAAGTTGGATTATTTCAAAAATTACTATCACCGTTCAATTCATAAGAACCAGCAACTAAGATATTTCGATGATCCTCCTTATTTGTTAACCGAAATAGAATCGTAACTGAATTTTATTATCGGGACTTAGATTTCCGAAATTGGGGCAAATGAGCATATTTCTTGAGCTATTGATTATTTGAGATAATCTAAAGCTAGGAGAAATGTATGACCATGAAGAAAACTTCCATTCTATAAATACAACAAATTCGCAAAAAATGAATCTTATAAAGAATTAGTGTTTTTTGTATATTTCACATGTTTCTAAGATATTACGAATGAGTTAAAAAAGTTTTCCCGGATCCTTCAGAATTAATAAAAATAATGTATGAAAGGTCAAATTTTATTGCAGAGCAGAAATTGAAAGAACTTTTTACTCAAAAATAGAACTTATGGATATATCATAAGATGTGATACCGAATCCTTAAGAAGACAGTGAAACTGTATACTGGAGTCTCAGAAGATTGACGGGCAAATCGAAAAGGAGATAAAGGTAAACAAAAGAAAGACAGAAGTTGACATTATTTGGATGGAAAATGATACTGAGACAAGGCAAGGTTGTGGATCTAAAATGTATTTGTATATTTGTTAACAATGTGGTCTAACACAAGGAAATATTGCTTCCATGACTGGATTACACCATATGACAGTATGTCGAGAAGAGCAAAATCATCACAAACTTAATCCTTTAACTCAATCCACATTGGAAAAAAATCTGTAAAACTAGAACAGGTGTCTAGAGAAAGACTGTAATACAGCACAAAGTAAACATGGACTTGGTTAAAACTCTAATACTTTTTCTATGCTCCAGTGCATCCAACTTTGATTACCTTGGGAGCAAGCTTTCGCTTCCCCCCGACTGATAGCCGGATTGAACTTGTATTCTGTATGAGCTGATGAGCTATATAAGTTCCGTCGACTATTGGCATGAAGAAAAGCGACTTACCTAATATTCTGATACGCTCTTCTGGAGTAACAAGTTGTATTCCCCATGCATGATATGAGTCCCCTGAGTCTAGCAGGAGATATCCTTCAGGAAGAAGCCGAGCGCATACTTCAGATACTAGTATGGTATTATGTGTTAACACATCACAGTGAAAGTCTAGGAAGACAAAATGTTGGATCTCTCCCGTTACTAATTCAACTTCTGACGAAAGTCCGATAGATCGATTTTCACTTAACGTGTGAGCCAATTCTACAAGCTTTCCTTTTAGAATATCAGAACGAATTATTTCGCTCTCTCTACCAACTCCATGATGGTGAAGAGCTGCATCAAGCAGTGGTTCGGTAAATTTGTGATGCTTCAAGCAAGCAGCAAAAAGTGCTTCCCAAAACGGCATCCCTACATCTTGGCGAATCTTAAGTGCAGAATCTACAAGTTTCTCCTCGATTTTGTCCATTTTTATTCGCTGTTGAAGACTAAGGGGAGGTTCATATTGACAAATCCTTATTTTCTTGATCGATTGATAGTCGCGGATTAATTCTTCCATCGCTTTTGCTGCCTGTTTCCCCAGAAATTTGCTTGGTTTTAATGGATTTGGTAAACGATATTGATAGTTCATAAAGACAATATCTCCTTAACTGGCCTGACTGCCCCTTCTATGCTACGGAAACGATCATAATTGAATCCTTCAATTCGTTCAGAAGGTTTCATGTGTCGGGTTGCTAGAACAACTCTGCGTGGATCAACAGGCCGTCCAGGCAACAGTTTTTTCACTCCTCGGACTACAAAACAATTAAGTTTGTTTATATCATTACGCCTGCAATAAAGAAGGCGAGTGTTTCCCTCAATTGCCACAAAGTGGCTTCCATGCATTTCAATTACAGGAGGAGTTACGATTGAAATCTGATTTGAGTTTGCAAAAACTGCAGCAGCAGCGAAAAGAGGAATACCTGCAGCTTCGTAGGCTTCCGCAAGATAGGCTATTTGCCTGTATTTATAGGAACGGACGAATCTAGTGATAAATTCAATATTCTCAACGTCGACTTCTTCAACTTTGATTTGTACATCAGGAGAAGAATATTGCCAAACATTTTTTTTAAGCAGCTTTATCAGATTTTCGGGTTCTTGTGATTGTAATTTCACATGCATTTCTTCTAAACCAGCGAAGTATCCAATGAGTTGTTCACATGCAGCAGCGATTATCTCTCGGTGGTGAGAACCAATGTAAGTTGTGGCTGCAGGTGCATCCTCAGTTCCTCGTTGGTGGATCATTATTGCGGCATCACGGTTGTTGTCTTCGCGACGTATAAAGTAACCATTAAGAGGCAAATTTTTCTCTACTTTTACCTCTGCCCCCATACCAATAAGCAGATCCCGTCTTTGTTTTTCTCGAGCGGCTTTTTCACCTGTCGCTAAAATCGGAGTTACGAGGATTTTAACTTGAGTTTTTTTTGATAGCCAATGAAACACAGAGGGGAACAATTTCCAAAACCACTTAGTATCTGTCTCAGCGATAAAGATTTCCTTTGCTGGTTCCAATGCGGCCCTCACTATTGCATCATCTAATTCATCTCTGTCCCAACAAGATGATTTAGAATCTGTTTTATCCTGGATTTTTACAGCTTCATCGTTAATAAAATCAACTGTTGCTGTCTCTCCTGATTTCTGTAATCTCTTGATGTCTTTCTCATTAATTTTTCGGAAGTCGGTAGCACGTGTTGTTCCAGTTGGGATTAATACAATATGAACATCCCCTTTCATTGCTACTTGTAGTTCTGTTGCACCGCTTACAATAGTCGCAAGAAGTCTCTCGAGCAGGAATTTAACTGACCATTTCCTTGGACCACGAAAATCCTCTTCAAGGCGGAAAGCAATAATACGACCACCAAGAGATGGCCCCGCAATATTATCAGCGTCAGAGAAGACAAATGCTGGAAGATTGCTCAATACTCCACCGTCTACATACTGGTTAGTACCACTCGATACAGGTTGGAAGAATCCTGGGATTGAACATGAGCAGCGTACAGCATAGCCAACCCTTTCGTTTGGAGTCTCACGGGTTCCCCAGATTTTTGCTTTACCTGCAACAAGATCTGTTGCAACGATTCGAGTTGGAAGTAAAAGGTCCTTAAAGTTGATTGGTCGAGGAGCAGTAGGAAGAAGTTCCGAAAGTACATCATCGATCCACAATTCAATTGGCACAGATGAATAGAATCCACCATACCGTATGATCTTTCCAATTCCGTCTGCTATAGACAAACGCTTTAGAAGAGGTAAATGGAGAATTCGACCCACTAAGCTCAAAAACCACCCGGAAGAAAGTTCATGTTTCTCTGGATCTTTCAAAAAGCGAGTAAAGTCTAATTGACTGAGGTGAGCATCTAAGAATTCTGGAGTAGCTCCAGCTCCAACCAATGATGCAACAATGGAACCCGCAGATGTGCCTGCAACCTCCGAAAAGTTGATCCCACATTTCAGAGATGCATCATAAGCACCGACATGTGCAGCAGCTCTGCATCCACCACCTTCAAATACTCCCCGACAGGCCTCAAAGAATACGGTCTTTGGGTATTCGATAGAATAGTTTTCATGATGAGTCAAATTCATCACCTCCTTTTTTAGACCAAAGTAAAGTCAAGTTTTCACACCATTCCACTATCCTTTTTCCCAATTAATTTATTGTCGTTTATTATAGGTTATCTAGAATGTTTTTTATAAATAGATATGTTAGTTCTAAACTCTTTTTTTTAACAGTTTCATTTTGAGTATGGTAATTGATTACTGGGAGTTGTATGGTTGCACCGCTGTACTCTCCGTCTGATTCTTTTACGATATGACCCAACTCAGTGATATTTTTAATCTTTGCTCCATCCGGTTTTTTGGTTTTTATATAGAAATCAATGTTTTTTTCTTCAGCAAGCTTAATAAAATTGTCAATTAAATCTCTATTATATTCGGTCAAATCATCAGAAATCCTAAAGACGATATCATTAGAATTATAGTCTTTATTATCCAGGTTTGTTGTATCCAGTATAACAACGTCCTTTATCTCATGTCTTTTTAATATATTAAGAATAAACTGCCAGCTGTCTCCTGTTTCTTCCTTTGTTGTGAAAAACACAGAGCAGTTAGCCTTATTTTTGAGTAAAAGATATGCTAACACTACATTTATCACATTATCAATCTGTCCTATTATTTCATTCTCGGTAACAAGCAAATTGCTTTTGTAGGCTATGGGGATAGGTGCATTCAATTTATCAAGATCGATTCCATCTATCTCAAAAACCAAGTCGTTTACTTTTTCTTTAATTTTGCAGTTCTTGACAATTCCTTCACCGATTGTCTTTCCCTTTAAATCGTATGCAATAACTTCTTTTCCGACGAATCTCTTGCCAAAAATAGCTGATGGAGAATATTCCTTTTTTTTTATTCTATATCCATAGTAATTTGAGTAAACAAAATTAACTCCGTTATAAACAATTCCCAGTCTGTCGATATGAACTGAAAATGAAAGTTTTGGTTTCTTTTTTTTGGGAGTACATGCAATAAAATTTTTGTTTTTTTCAATCCTGTAATGGTTACGAGGTATTTTTTTTAAAATAAAATCCATGAATGGTTTTTCAAAATAAGAAACAGAAGGTATGTTGATAAATTCTCTACATTCTTCAATAAAATCTTCAATCATTTTTTATCCATTTGGGAAATTCAATGTCGAAATTGATATCATCCATTTGATTAATCAATGATAAATGCTCAACTCCAATTTTTCCAATGTATAAATTTTCTATTTTTTTCATAGGAAGATTTGACACCTCAATAAATCCTTTAAAATATATTTGATCTTTTGTAAAGCCTCCACAGTAATCTGTGTTTATTAATCCTCTTTTTATTCTTGCAACTACATCGAAGGAATCATTTGTATCCAGATAATCTTGGATCTGATTAAATAGATCCCAAAAATCATATTCAAAACAAGAATATGCTGTGATAAGCCGTGCACAGTATTTTGACAGATCTTTGGGAGAAAGGAGATTATTTTTTGATTCAGATAAAATAGCCAAGCCTTCCTCAGTTTTGAGATAGCCAGGAAAACCTTTTCTAAAAATCATATATTTTTGCTTCATGCCATTCTCATATCGCAGAACATGAGTGCCTATTTCATGGACAAGCAATCTCTCGATTTCAGAGAGGCCGAAATATGAGTCCATATTTATAATGATCTCTTTTCGTATCGAGCTAACAGCAATTCGTGAAGAAGATTCTTTGGTTACTATTTTCCAATCTTTTATATTTTTATCAGCTATTTTTTTTTCTATCAGTTTTTTCATTTCAATCGAATCAATTTGATGTTCACTTCGTGTATTTTTTTTAAGGAATTTTATAGTCGCTACGGCCTTTTCAAATAACTTTTTATCAGGTTTTCCAAATAAACTAGTGAGGTATTCTGGGAATTTATTACTTTCTCTTTGAGCAAAATTTCTTATCCAGTTCATATCTTCTTCAATCAAATCGACATACAAAAATGAAATTATGTTATTTAAAGCTTCGAATTCTTTCCTCATCTTAATAAGTTCACGAATAACTTCATCGAAGTTAAACCTTATATTTTTGTATTCAAAATAGGGATTATATCGCGTATTTTTCCTTAGCGCAGTGATGAATTTCTGTTTTTGTTCCCTAAGATTCATGGGAATGATATATTCAAATAGATCGAGGTCATCCTGAAAATTCCAATATTTTTTTTCTAGATCAAACATATGCTCAATGGAATATTCTAACGGCCCAATTTATTATATTCTTTATTTTTTGTTTTTAACTCAAGATCCCATTCGTTCGCTATTTGCGTAAAACAGCTCCATAATCTGTCATTGTTGGATTCCTTTCTCCGATATTCAATATAGTTAATAAACTTTCTTCGGTAAGAGACCAAGGTATTTGCCATCATATCAAAAATTAATTTCTCATCTGCGACTTTCTTAATGCAAGCAAGTGCGACATTTTCATAATAAGTTAAAAGATAGTTGAGGTGAATACGTAGTTCTTTCTTTTCTGCAATTTTATCTTGAAATTCTTTCTCAGGGATAGCATCACTTCTGGAGACGATGTTAAACTTTTCCTCCAAAATTGCTTTTGCTTTCTGCAATTCTGGATGAAAAAGGCTAGAATAAAGGATGCCCCTTTCTCGTCTGTACCACTCATGTTGATCTTTTATCTGCTTTCTTAGTAGGAAAGTTTGGGAAAATGCGATTATGACTCCAATTCCCAAAATAATTATAGAGATAAGTTGAATGAGTTCTGCCGTGTTCACAATTTCCCTCCTTTTTAAAAACCCCCATAAACATTAATATTTTGGAATTTCCTCATGGTGGTTGCCACAAAATCCCTCATAATTTTCCTCAATTTCTACCCGCTGACATCCTGAAAGAAACATATCACACTCAAAACAGCAAAATCAATTGTCAAAAAATAAAGAAAATGCGGCAAAAACAGCAAAACAGTCCTCAATAAGACAGACTCCATCGTTCACCTTAAAAAAGCAACTATGGATATTTTTAGAAATATTCGCCCCTCTCTTCGGCTGTCATGAGGTGCTCATGCTGGACAGCCTGAGGCGGGGGTGGAAGGAGTCGAACTCACGTTCACTGTGAGTGAGGTTGAACTGGATTTTGAGTCCAGCGTGTATTTCAGTTTACCCTTTCCAGTTTGGATCCAAGTATCCGAACCTCCTCCTTGTTTGTCTATTCCAAAGGGAGCCATTCCGTGACCAAGAAGAAGATGATGTCCCCAGCAAAGGTAGACACAATTGTCGAGATCTGATATGCCCCCAGGAAGAAGAGGGACAAGATGATGGGCGTATCCTTTGTAATCCCCTTCAGTCCAAAGAGTTTCAAGACTCACACCACAGAAGGCACTCAGACCATCTTGCCTTTCAATGACTGCTTTTTTCACTTTTTCAGTAAAATCACCATGTCGGCCCATTTTTGTTAAATCTTCCTAAAAGTATTCAAACATTTAAGGCTTTATTGAAAAACAAATATATAGTAATTTTAAATAGGAATTCGATTAATTTTTAGAAAAAAAAGTGTTCCAACCTATCTCCCTGGTTTATGGAGACAAAAATGGTGAGAAAGAAAGTTTTATTACTCGGTAACGGAATTAATCGAATCAACAACGACTATTCTTGGAAAAAACTCTTGGAAGGGCTTTTGTTCTTTGTAGGAAAATCAAGCAATATAAATCTAAGAAACAAACCTTTCCCGCTGTTGTATGAAGAAATATATCTCCGAGGATTGAAACACTCGAATATAAGTGAATCAGAAATGAAGGCTTTTATTTCAGGGCAAATCTCAAAACTTTTACCCAATATTCTTCACTCTGAAATTATCAAAATGAATTTTCAGCATATATTAACCACAAATTATGACTATACCCTCGAAAAGTCTTTACCGAATGGACTGGAATCGACCTGCGCCGTTAGCAAAATTAAGGAAAAAAAGTACAGTGTTTTAAGATCGAGAAAAAGCAATTCCACAAATATTTGGCATATTCATGGAGAACAGGATGTTCCAAATTCTCTAACTCTTGGATATGAGCATTATTCTGGATACTTACAACAGATGAGGAACTATTTGATTTCAGGCTTAACTTACAAGAAAACATCTATTCCGTCTTTGATAGAAAGATTAAAAAGAAAAGATACAGAAATAATGTCTTGGATTGATCTTTTTTTTCAAAAGGATATTTATATTTTGGGACTGAACCTTGATTTTGCAGAAATTCATCTTTGGTGGTTGCTTACATATATAGCCCGGAAAAAAAGAGGAAAGAGACAATTTTCGCTAAATAATTCAATTAACTACATTCATCCTTCTTCAAAAAGGATAAAAAATGATCCACGTCTTCAACTCTTAGATGCAACGGATGTGAAGCTTATGGGAATAGATCTTGTTAATAATGATTGGGAGAGGTTCTATATGGATTGCTTGGAATATATTGGAAACTCATCATAATTGAGTCTTGAATTCCTCTGATGAAAAAACGATCACAAGAAGAAGTAATTCAGAATATCGCATCTATAATAAATAATCACCCACTTGCTTCTGCCATTCATGAATCTGTGAAATTGGCTCTCAGTTGCCCGAATGTTCATACCTATAAGGGCATTTCTGTATGGGATATTTTCAAACAATCATTGGATACTGCAATACGAGACATTGAAAACCATCCACGGGGGAAACTCTTCCGTCGATTGATTGAATACGGCCCCCATCATCCCGACGATCCAGAATCTTTTGTAAGTAACGGTGAAAGGACTCTCTCGGATCCTGAATGTGGTGAGTGTGTCCAATTTATTTTTTCACATATGATCAATAGATTCAAAGGAGAGCTGGCAGAATTGTTATCCATAAAACCTTGTTTGGATTTAGTCATTCAACTCCAGAATGAGGGACAGTTGCCAAGCAATGCTCATCTTTATATGGGTGATGTGATTCAGGAGCGACGGCGGGCCAGAAAAACTAGAGGCCATTCAAACGTGCATCAGGGCAACTTCGCTAAGGGTGCCGATGGATTGATAGTTGAACCAACAATTTCACGATATGACGACTCCAGGGATTTATTGAAAATACATGGTGTGATAGAAGTCAAATCCATGCCTTTATCTGCAAAAAAAATTATCGGCCAAATTAATAGTCACATTTCCAGGTTGGAAGGAGGATTAAAATTAGCAGGTACCATATGGCCTCCTGATAGATTATGTATATCAGATGTTTTTCGTATCATAGTAATCCCATCCACATGGAAACTGAGTAGAGAATGGCACAGTATCAAAACAGATCGAGGAAGAATGATTGTACTTTCTGAGCCACCTGAGCTTCCCTTAAAAACAGGAGTCGCAAAAATTCAGTATAATACATGGAAAGTCATACTGGCGTGGTCTGAGGAATTGTTAAATCAAGCCGCATATGAAATGACCTTCTGGTATATGTCACAGGGTGGGAAGCATATATATGCACAAAAGAGCCTCCCCAAAGAGTGGAAAGACATGACGGCAGAGGAGGCTGGTTATAACTCTATCAAGATGATGCTTTACTATCTCCCCTTACGGTATATCCCAGAGCGTCAGACACGCCTTGCGATTAAATTGTATAATGTTTATTCTTTTGGTTATCCTTTGGGAAAAGACAGCAAAGATATGCTATGGCCCGAGGATTTTCCAGATATTGATGCGAAATATTAAAAATCACGTTGCTCCCTTTTTTCCAACCACTCTTTTATTCTCATTAAAGCTTTGCAGTCATCCTCATTATAGTCTAAAATTCTTTGAAGAATCTTTTCATCCAGATTTTCACAATATTCCGAATACCATTGAATCGACAATGCACCTGAAGGGGTCTCATCTCGCCATTCAAAACCAAGATATGAGGCAATTTCTTTGAGAGAATAGCTCGATAGTGGCCAATCTGTTTTTTTAAAAATGATATCAGTATACAAATCAATTACATTTTCTTGTTGGAAAAAAGTTTGTACTTCGTCTGGTGTGATTATATCTGGATATTTTTCTCCAAGGCACTTATAAACTGATTTTTCATGGGAAGAATAGAAATAAAGAGAGTACTCTTCGCTTTCAAAAGAGCGTAAATATTTCCATAGTTCTTCAAACGCTTTTCTCTCTCCTGCTTCATCGTTCGTTCCTGCAACAAATGGTATAAACCGTTCTTTCCCATCTGTCTTTTCATAAATACCATGAAGATAAACAATTCCTCGCATAGGATCATCTTCTATATCAAGATACAAATCAAATTTCGTTTTGGGTAAGTTAATTGGTTCATATAATACTGGTTTCTTCTCAACTTCCATTATTAACGCACGCTTATGTATCTGCTGCAATGTTTTTTCGCCAAGTTGAAATCCCTTAAGTCTGCTCACATTCTCGTTACGCATATGTAAGAGCTTTCTAAGGTCTAAAGAAACTAGTTCTTTTGTTTTTTTTATACCAAATACATCATTTAATCCATCACGCTTACGTCTGCCTAAATAGAAGATCTTAGTAAGATCATCCTGTTCAAAAATCCATTTCTTACAACTCTCTTGCCAAACGCAGTTCTTACAAACTGAACCAAGTGCAGGTATATTTTGACCTCTATTCTCAATGAGTGAATAGACTTCGTTTTTGAGTACACAATAATAATCAAAATAAGTTCTTGTATCCCTTTTTCCTATAGGAAGATTTAAATCATAGTCAACATATTCATTGCTACCATCAATAATAATACCTTTGTATTCACTGGCATAATCTAAAGAATTAAGAATTTCTGCATAAAGAGAAAGCTGAACAGCATAATGTTTTTTTAATTTTAACTCTCCATCTGCGATATACTCTCCATATCCCCTTCCAGACTTAATATCAATTGGAATATATGTTTTTATGCCTGTTTTTTGAAGCAAATCAGGAATGCCAAGAAGATTCTCAAACTTGAGTACACCTTGATAAATTAGCGCTACACCTTGCTTCATTGCATTATCAGTAGCTTTCGATCGTGCATCGAGCGTTCCGTGGCTGAGGTTTTCAAACTCACCTAGCTTCTTAATAATTTCTTTTTCATGAAGTACACCTCTTTCCCATAACAATTTCATAAATAAATTTTCATCTTCCGCTTTTTCATCTTGTGGCCCATATTGATCGCGCCAAACACGATGAGGACACTGAAGATAATCATATAGCTTAGAAGCAGTAATGTAGGACATTATTAATATTCTCCATATTTTATCTGAATATATCGTTTCATATAGAATAAAATTCTCAGATTTTGGTGCTCCGTATTTATGATTTCGCTCTCCACGCTAGTTTCTTTAAATGATCCTTCCCCTTTTAATACTCCACCTGTAGAAAGAATTTTCCGGCCCTAATACCTCTGGAGCCGGTGGTCTGTAGCCCAGAAAACTGTGTGGCCGATAGCAATTATATTCCCATCGCCAACGCTCCAAGAGAATCCTGACTTTCAATAACGTATCAAATATTTCACACTTCAGCAACTCATCTCTGCGCTTGCCGTTGAAGGATTCAACATATCCATTTTCCCGGGGATTCCCGGTTCATTGACAGAGTTTATATTCCGAGATCACCCAGCCATTTTCTCGCAGTTTTGGTAGTAAATTCCGGTCCCAGTTCCGCATATCATTAGAAGCTCAAATCCTAGTTTAAGTATTTGAATTAACATCACCAGATTCTAGACCCACACCAAATAGAAATCGTAATGCCTTTTCTTTCTGAAGAAATCCTTCTTTCTTCATTATTTTTTGACATTCTCGAAGCATTCCTCCTTTTTGACTTTCTTTATATCGTTGGTCATTAACAGTAACTTGAACAGTTTTATATATTTCATCACCCAATTCAGTTTCCAATTGAAGAGCAATTGCCATTAGTGCAGGAATCATATAACCAGCAGATGCTGGTGACACTACCGATCTTTTTTTAAACTCACTTAATGATCTACGAACAATCTCGATGTCTACAGATTCCTCTGTTTTTCCAATATAATCATTGAGCAAAAGCCGATAGTGATCGAACCGATCACTGTTGTTTTCAATCAACTCTGAGATTTCTAGATAACTCGGATGATCCTTATTCATTTTTCGATGGATTGTGATCAAACTTCTTATTAGTCCTAAGAAACCTGCATCAGTTTCTTTGTGTTCCTTAAGCCATTTGGTCGTTTCCTCCAATAGATATTCAAAATCAGTCGAACTTATCAATGACACACTTCGTCTATGGAGTGAAGAAATTGCATAGTCTCTTTGAGGATGGTTCTTTGGTACGGATTTTAACCAATCTAAGGCTATTTTAGCCACCCGTGTCCAATCATGATTTGCTAATCTTGGTCTTCGAAGTAGTTTATTGAAGACATAGTCTTTTTCAGAATGACTAGAATGAACCGATAACCATTGAATTGCTACGTCAAAAAGATTCTCTATCAAATTTTCATCATTTAGCCTGCATCTCAAACAAGCTCTAATTAAGAACGTCGCTTCGTCATTTTTTAAATCCGATTTTATGCGCTCTAACGAAACATGGACTAATCTTTTCTTCTGAATCTCTGGTAAATGATCTTTTTGTAAGAGATGTTTCAAAACAAATTCAGCATCAGTTGATAGATAGAAATCTTTTCTTTCAAGCCAATCCATCGCAAATTGGATAACTGCTTCATCATGTTTCCCCAAATCTGCTCGTGATAAAAGCAAGGGAAATATGAATCCTGAAGCCCGCGTTTCATAGTGCTTGTCCAACCACGAAATTGACAGTTCTTTTGATTTTTTTGCTTCGTCACTTCCCAAGTCACTGCGTGCTAGCAGAGGTTTTAGAACAAATAGAGCATCTCCTGTCTCATGGTGCTTGTCCAACCACGAAAGAGCCAGCTCTTTTGATTTCTTTGCTTCTTCACCCACCAAGTCAATGCGTTCTAGCAGAGGTTTTAGCATAAATTGTGCCTCCTGCGTCTCGGAGTTAATGTCCAACCACGAAAATGCCAGCTTTTTTGATTTCTTTGCTTCTTGACTTCCCAAGTCACTACGTGAAAGCAAAGCATCAAGTACAAATTGTACCTTTTGCATATCAAAGTGCTTGTCCAACCACAAAAGCGCCAAATCTATTGATTTCTTTGCTTCGTCATTCCCCAAGTCACTGCGTAAAAGCAGAGGTCTAACAACAAATTGGCTATCCAGTGTCCCAAGGTATATTTCCAACCACGAAAATGCCAGCTTTTTTGATTTCTTTGCTTCGTCACCCACCAAGTCATTGCGGGAAAGCAAAGCTTTAAATACAAATTTTGCCTCTATTGTCTCAAAGTGCTTGTCTAACCACGAAAGAGCCAGCTCTTTTGATTTCTTTGCTTCTTCACCCACCAAGTCAATACGGGAAAGCAGAGCATTAAGTACAAATTGTGCATCAAGCATCTCAAAGTGTTTGTTCAACCATAAAAGTGCCAGCTCTTTTGATTTCTTTGCTTCGTCATTCTCCAAGTCACTGCGTAAAAGCAGGGGTCTAACAACAAATTGGCTTTCCAGTGTCTCATGGTGTATGCTCAACCATGAGAATGCCAGCTCTTTTGATTTCTTTGCTTCGTTATCCACCAAGTCGTTACGTGAAAGTAGAGCTTTAAGTACAAATTGAGCCTTCTCCGTCTCAGAGTTAATGTCCAACCATGAGAATGCCAGCTCTTTTGATTTCTTCGCTTTTTCACCTACCAAGTCGCTGCGGGAAAGCAGAGCATGAAGTACAAATTCTGCCTCCAGTGTCTCGTAGTGCTTGTCCAACCACGAAAGCGCCAGCTCTTTTGATTTCTTTGCTTCTTCATTCCCCAAGTCGCTGCGTAAAAGCAAAGCATTAAATATAAATTCTGCCTCCAGTGTCTCATAGTGCTTGTCCAACCATGAAAGCGCTATATCTATTGATTTCTTTGCTTCTTCATTCCTCAAGTCACTGCGTAAAAGCAGGGGTCTAACAACAAATTGGCTTTCCAGTGTCTCATGGTGCTTGTCCAACCATGAAAGCGCTATATCTATTGATTTCTTTGCTTCTTCATTCCCCAAGTCACTGCGTAAAAGCAGAGCATTAAGTACAAATTCTGCCTCCAGTGTCTCATAGTGCTTGTCCAACCATGAAAGCGCTAGATCTATTGATTTCTTTGCTTCTTCACTCCCCAAGTCACTGCGTAAAAGCAGAGCATTAAGTACAAATTCTGCCTCCAGTGTCTCATAGTGCTTGCCCAACCATAAAAGTGCTTGGTCTATTGATTTCTTCGCTTCGTCACCCACCATGTCAATGCGTGCTAGCAGAGGTTTTAGAACAAATTGGCTTTCCAGTGTCTCATGGTGCTTGTCCAACCATGAAAGCGCTAGATCTATTGATTTCTTTGCTTCGTCACTTCCTAAGTCACTACGTGAAAGCAATGCATCAAGTACAAATTTTGCCTCTAATGTCTCAAAGTGCTTGTCCAACCACGAAAGCGCTAGATCTATTGATTTCTTTGCTTCGTCATTCCCCAAGTCCCTGCGTAAAAGCAAAGCATTAAGTACAAATTCTGCCTCCAGTGTCTCATAGTACTTGTCCAACCATGAAAGCGCTAGATCTATTGATTTCTTTGCTTCGTCATTCCCCAAGTCCCTGCGTAAAAGCAGAGGTCTAACAACAAATTGGCTATCCAGTGTCCCAAGGTATATTTCCAACCATAAAAACGCTAGCTCTTTTGATTTCTTTGCTTCGTCACCCACCAAGTCAGTACGAGCTAGCAGAGCATTTAATACAAAAGAAGCAGAAATATATTCAGCATTTTCTTGAAGCCATTCAATCGAAGTTCTTATCAATACGATTGAAGTTTCTGTCTCATCTATATTCTTCAATCCTTTATACAAAAGATGACGTGCCACTTGTTCTTGCTTATGAATTTCTAACCATGGTGCAATGAAATCTTCCCATGTTTGTATCACAACTTCATTCCAAGGAGGTCCAGCTACAACAGATCCCAATGAAAAAGAAGCATCTTCAGTGTCGGTTTCTTTTGCAAGTTGTCCTAATGCGTAAGCATTTTGCATTAACCAGTTCTTAGAGGCCTTTTTCAATTTTTTTACAGCACTTTTCCCTTTTGAGCCGATTAGTCGATTCAAAGCAGTAACAAAACGACTTAAAAATTGTAAACGTTTTAGTGAACAAGAAAGTATTGCTTCCAGTTCCTTTCCATGGATTGATTCTTTTTCAAATATTACTTGGTCCAGGACTTCATCTGTAACAACGTCATGTGCTGAATAAAGCAATCGACCTTCTGATTCCAACCAACCCAAAGCTGTCAATGATTGAATTATGGACCTAGCATGATTTGGGTATTCGTATTCCAAATTTCGTAGCAATGATTCTGTCGCAAAAATAAGTTCAGTTTTCAAATTTGGAGCACAAGCTAAAGCAACACAAGCACCAACTACATAAGGCTTGGGCCTGCTGGGAATCAAGATGGATTCAGGGGGTTCAACATAGATATCGTCCTCTTTAAGCCGTCTCTGTAACCAATAAATTAAATCACCAGTTCTTAGATTTTTTATATTCCCTAATTCTAATTGATCTTCATAGACACGATTTTCTAATTCTCTAGCAATTAATAGAGCAATAATCGGACGCAATCCACATAAATGAAAGATCTGATCGCGCCCAAGAATCCTGATCGCACGCGGCGCAATTTTTTCGACCAATTCGGTAATTATTTGTACTTTTTGAGTTCTGGTCGGCACCAATTCTAATCGATCAAACAGAGCATCACGTTCTGGATCAGTTGACATCATCCATTTTGGACGAGAGTTCGCTAACAGAGCGAGACGAACACCTCTCTCTTTGGCTTGAGGAAAAAATGAACGATGCAGCATGCCCAGATCCAGGTTTTGCATTTGATCCAAATAATCGAAAACTAGTAAAGTCTTATTCTTGTAAGGCAAAATCACTTCTGCCAAACGTTCGACTGTGACAAGAGGTTCATTAGGCAGGACAAAAAGTACCCGCCAACCTTGTTCTTCTGCTATTTGCGAAACTTCCAGCATAGTTCGTGTTTTGCCAACACCACCTGCACCGTCGATTAAGATACCGGGCTTATCGATTGTTTGATTCAACCGTTTCATTATTTGATTAGGATGACAAGGATTATCAAGTAGAGGTGCAACAAACTCTAATTCCGATTTCTTTAGATATTGCTTAACCCCGGACAACCTAGATAAATATTTCTTCAGGTTTAAAACATTCTCTAAATAAATCCCCAACCATTCATCGACAACTCGAGGAAGCTGATTTAACCAATGCCTTAGATCATCCCAGTGAAGCACCCGTATTTTATGAAAAGGAGGTCGGTGATGATCTGGTAAATTATCAAAAAAAGTTTGTATGTTGTTTTGCAGATCAATACGTGTTTGTGTGTTAATCAGGGAGCTAATACAGTACACATAACTTTTAGCTCGTTGCCACGGCAGAAATAATTTTTTCCATCCTTGCTCCGCATGTTTGTCAAGTTTCTGTTTTACTTTTCCCCATCCCTTTTCGATATTTTGTACCAAATGGCTCAGTTGATCATCATGGTCCTTGCATTCTACAATTATAGGAAATTCCAAATCTTTAAATGGCTCAATTAGACTAAATTCACTATCAAGATAGATGTCAATGCTACCATCTTGATTTTTTGTGGGTGAAACGTAAACACCATGCCCTCCCATCTCTTTCAGCGCATCACCAACAAGTTGCTGAAACGCGTCTTCGCGTTTGTCAAACTGTTGAGCACGAGGTCCTTTCAAGTTTTTTAAATCGTAATGTTCTGGGAAAAGATAAAACATGACTAAACCTATAAGTCTATCTGGTGTCTCCCTTAAAATACCAGCTTTTTACCAATCGCAAACGTTCAGCAACTCCTTCATATTCGCCAAGCATAAATTTTACTGCCGATTTACATGCTTAAATACAAAATTAATAGCTGTCTACTGCAATATATTGCTTTAAACAAGATTATATTTATCGGAAATCTTTAAATTGACTTACAGAACCTCCTTTTCTTCTTGAAGTAAATATTGCTGTTATGGTTTATGCTATCAAAATCAATCAAAAGAATCAATTATCAAGAGCACATTCCGCATGCATTCTACTTCCTTAATTGCGATCCAGGTGAAATGCTTGGATTAAGCCCGAATCTAAAGCAAGAGCAGAGCAGACAAAGTAATAAAAAAAAAGGAGAGGAATGAATTCTCCATGATATCAACGAAATTTTCATCCTCTGTCTTTTGCCATTTTCGGTTGAATAACACTGAAAATTTTGTGTCAAGAGTAAAAAGACTGAATATTAAATGGGATATCAGGGAGCGAAAAAAGCCGAGAAGTAACCTCTAATGTAACAATTTATTCTGTTTTTTAGCCAAAATGGGATGAATTTATGAAATAATGTCCCATTTTTTTACGAAAATCATGATGTATTGAAAACAAAGAAGTTACAAGTAAATTTAGTTGACATAATGGTTAGCTTTCTTTCTGATGCGGGAGTGTCAGAAAGAAAATATTGGACGAAGCCGCTACGCGACACCTATGGGATTTCAATAGAGAGGCTTATTGGGTGATTAGTACACGTACTGCCGGGTTTTTCTTACAGGCGATGTTCTTTGAGATCTCCTGACCAATATTAGGGGGCAGGTCACTATCAGCTAGATGCAAAAACTGCCGTAGACATGCCTTCTTCGACTTCCTCTACAATAAGGACGTGCTGCATTGCATCTTTGAGATCTTCATGATGGGTGATCAGGAAGATCTGCCGGAATTGTCCGGAAATATTATTTAGGGCCTTTAAGATGCTTTCCTTGCGTCCGGCATCCTGGCTTCCGAATATTTCATCAAGTGCAATAAAATTGATCCCTGTGGAGCTGTTCTGCTCACTGATAACCTGAGAGATTGCAACCCGGAGGCAGAGGTTCACCAGATCCTGTTCTCCGCCTGAAAATCTCTTGATAGGAAAACTCTCTGTACCATCATAGACATAGACATTGTATTCCTCATCAAGATCAACCGCCGCATAACGGCCGCCTGTCGTTCCGGCTACAAGCTGACTTGTCCGGGCTATGAGCATGGGCCTTATCCGGCTGGCT